>Ga0315548_1000270_pt1 | contig 48918 bp, 51 predicted proteins | sample SalMarSW160110MG_2_FD_202540 | JGI IMG/M metagenome (GOLD analysis project Ga0315548, IMG submission 202540) | Salt marsh sediment microbial communities from the Plum Island Ecosystem LTER, Massachusetts, United States - Salt Marsh Sediment SW1601-110 ... | reverse complement strand
AGGGTCACCAGGCGTCACAGGTTCACCCAAGGAATTTGATGAATTAGGAGTCGGTGTTAGATAGCTCCAGCTTGCAGCTCCGTCAGGCAGCCTACCATACGCAACGTCATCAAACTGCTCAGCAAAAACAATCCAATCAATCAGGGTTTCGCCATCGCTGGCATAAAGTCCGATAGATTCACCGCTAGCGTTAAGGCTGAGGCTGGCATGCAACAAGCCTCTGTCGGGAAGGTTATCAGCCCAAATGACAAGATAACCTCCAGCTTCTATAACAGTGTTAGATGGAAACTGCCAATCATCGGGGTTATCTAAGTCGTCAGTCATGTACATTCCGCCTAGGTCATATGCTTCGGTGCCGCCGTTGTAGATTTCAATCCAGTCAGGATAATCGCTGTAAGGACCGGCAACAGCAGCATCATTGTTAGCCATAAACTCGTTAATGTAAAGATGTTCTGGAATTACATTGAACTGATTGGACAATGCAGGCGTTACAACCTCATTGAGCACATGCCATACGCCTTCACCATCAGGAAAACGTCCAAAAGAAACGTCAGCATCAAGCGCAGGATAAGAAATGTTGTCGACGAGCACGTAACCTGAGCCATCATCCAAGTATAGATGCAGGTCGCCGCCGCCTGAGTTGAGGCTAAACGGCGCATGATAGGCTCCTTCGCTGGGTTCACCGTCAAGCCACAGCAACAGGAACTCTCCATCGTCAAGATTCTGGGTCGGCAACCCCCACTTGTTTGGAACTCCCAAATCATCTGTCAAGAATAGCCCTCCAGTGTTTACCAATCCGGGTCCCAGATTGTAGATTTCCACCCATGGGTCATAGTCGCCCATATTGTCGGGTATTGTGCCATAGTTCACGGTCATCAAATCGTTTAACTGTAAATCGGTTTTTTTCGCAAAAGCGTTAAGCTGAGTATTAACGGAGGCTGCCCGTTTTTCCACAAAATCGACGATTGCTTCAAGTTCAGGCTCGAAATGCTCTGGGTTTGTCCATAGGTTAGGGTCTTTGTAGACTTCGTCGCGGATAAGGTCTGCCAACTCTTGAATTCTGGCATTTATAGAATCTGCATCGAAGCCTTCTCTGAGCATCTGGGCGAGTGAACGAAGATATGTTCTATTGTAAGATTCAACCGCCATAACATTTTTTATTAACATCAGAGTGTTACGTAACTCTTGTTCTTCATTAGGTGGTCCGAAGAAGAATCCGCCTCCAAACCCACCAATTGTTGATGGCGGAAACACACCATATTCTGTTGGGTCTGAATCAGTTCCCATACCCATCCCGAACCCGAAATTCCCGAATACTAAGTTGGCATCCCACAGCAGATGAGTGAATTGCCCAGTATCGCTTCGATGGTAGAGGTAATAATTGCGTGCGTTCCCAATGTATGAGTCACCGCTGACGAATAGGTCGAGAAGCGCCATGGAATACATTGCTGATTCAACATCAAAGATGGGTTCCAGTTTGTCGGGTAATTCGGGTATTGGAGTGTTTGTCAGGACATTTGTTAACCAGATCAGGTCTGACCGATCGTTTATCTCTTCATTGTTTTTGAGCTCGTATAATATGTTGTATGATTCGGGGTCTGAACCAAGATATGCGAGAGTGCCTTGTTGCTCAACCTTGTAGAGGTTGCCATTCTCATCATCTCCAAAACGGCTTTCAACATAAGTATTGTCAATGTGTTCCATCGCCAAGTAAAGGCCATAGTATTCATCGTTAACGTATACACGCGTGAAGACTGAACGGGGCGCAGGCACAAAATTGCTGGTAAAGTCCATGAACAGTTTCTCGCGAATCAGAGATGGGTCAAGTGCACCGTTGTTTAGATTCAGTTTTTTGAGACCAAAAAAGGTTGTTTCTTCACCATCTCCCTCGTCATACATGTTAAAGTCAATCCGGAAAGGCTTCTTGATATCCTCATCTTCAACCACCCCGCCTCCGCCAAAAAAGCCACCACCGCCAAAAAAGCCGGCAAAACCAAACGTGGACAAGCCCTTAAACCGTACCCCAACAGGCTCTATTGTTATATCGTGAGACTCGAAACGAGCTGGAAAATAGGGATCCGACGTGGTGCGATTACTATCATGCCCAGCATATAGAGTATCATACCAGTCAGGGTCATCATCAAAATACAGTCGAATCTCATGAATGTAGCTGTCATCAAAAAAAACACTTGCCTCATTAACTACATTGTCCTCACCAGCCCAAGAACTCGCATCCGCAGCACTAGTTTGAACAACATCAAACACCATACCAGCTAACAAAAGCGCAGAAAATAGAACAGCTAACGCTAATTTCGACTTCCTTAGACGCCGACCATTACCATCCAGTTTATTCACCATCTAACCTACCGTCCACACTCGACTGAAGGAACCGCATCAGTTAAGCAACGTCAGCGTTGTAGCTGACAAGCGCTGCGTCACTTACACCTTTAATCTTCAGCAGTTCGTCCACTTTTGATGCATCTTTTGCTTTCATCCGAACTTCAAGCATCAGCTCCACCCCAGCAGAGGTTACGGTTCGAGATCTGAGTTTGTTTTCTGGAAGCGCTTCTTGGACGGCAGCTTCAGCGTCAGTTGAATAGTGGAGCACCAGAAGGTATGGGTCGTTGCTACGGAGGTTTGCTCGGCTCATCACGAACAAAAACAACCCGATTATTGGGGAACCCACTAGGGCTATCATGTATAAGCCTGCGCCGCTGATGATTCCCACTGCGATGGCCCAGAACGTGAACACGATGTCGGCGGGGTCTTTGATGGCTGTTCGGAAGCGTACTATGCTTAGGGCGCCTACCATTCCTAGGGAGAGGGCGATGTTGGAGCTGATTGGTAAGGTGACGAGCGTTACCACAAGTCCGGTTAGCACCAGCCCCACGTTGAAGTTTCGTGTGTAGATGACACCCGTGAAGGTTTTGCGGTACATGTAGAAAATGAACAGGGTCACCATGAAGGTGACAATTAGAGCCAACAATACGCGCTCGACTGTGAGTGACGGGTAGGCATTGGGTGGATTCAAGAAGTCAGACAATAAATCATTTAGGTTCATTTGTTTCATCCAAGCGGTGCTTCTATATACTTCTATTTATTAAATGTTTTTCCCAATTAAACCTATATTTGTAGTTAGTCAGTTTGTAGAATGAATTATTCAAAGGGCGGCTTAAATACTGTTCTCTAAGCACATTTCTACAGTCATCCAAGAATGGAAACGTTACTTTTGTGTATTCGCCGAATTTTTTTCCACGTTTTTCGAGCATCCTTAGTAGTTCAACTATAGAAACATGTGACGGGTTTAGGTAATCAGAGAGCGTGAATCGTGACATTATTCGTAACTGTAAACGAATGATAAGTATGGATGGAGGAGAAGTATGGCACTGTTTTAGAGGTGAACTGGTTTTAACCACTGAAGTATCAGGTTTCGTATGACATAATATTTAATACTTTGTTTACAGATAACCATTACAAAGAAGAACGGTTAAGCGTATGCCTTCACCATCCAGACAGCAGAAGATACTCATTGCCTCTCTCTGCACGCTACTACTGATTCTTCTACCCAGCAGCTGCCTAGCCGACACCCACAAATACAGCTACGAACTTGTAGACACCCCAAGTGGCTCCACAACTTACCGCTTAACGGTCTCAGTAACTGACACTCTCTACGAGTATTATAGAAGCAAAGACCACAAACTCTACAGTTACGATTTCTCCAAATTTGTGACCCCGGACGCTCTGAAGCCAGTCGCAGATGATCTGTGGAGCATCTACAGCAACGAAGAGGACTATGCCAATGGCGTCCTCATGATAGTGCATCAGATTCCATACGTAGAGAGTGACCCCCAAAAATATCCGGTAGAAACCATTGTTGAAAACGAGGGCGACTGTGACCTTTTATCTCTGATAGCAGCCTCCATAATGAATGCGGGCGGGCTCGACGTGGTTCTGCTTCTCCTCAAAGATTATGATCACATGATGGTGGGGGTTCACCTGCCAGAAAGCCCAAATGACGCCCGCACTCAGGTTTGCTTTTACGAATATGAAGAGAAAAAATACTATGTAGCCGAAGCTACGGGGGGCAATTGGGAAACGGGATGGCGCGTCGGCGAGTGCCATGAAAGTCTCCAACGCGCATCAGCAACAATAATACCCCTAGAAAATTATGAAAGGTCAGCTCCGGGGCAGGTTTCGTCCAGCTACAGCATCCCTGATTCCGCGTCAATTTTCATGTCGCTTTCCACGAATTTCGCTGTTTTCCAAAACAATGTGGAGATAAGGGGGGTGCTTTCGCCTTCCTTGGCAGGAGAAAACGTTACGTTGTATGTCAGTTCTTTGGGTTCTACTTTAACTATGCTGGCAACAGTGATAACCGACAGCAATGGACAATACTGTTACACATGGTATTCGCCACCCGGCGGCGTACATTCTGTCAGAGCCAACTGGTCGGGAGACGATGAGTACAGCGGTGCAGACAGCAGCACATTCAGACTTGTAGTTGTACCCGCAGAGTATGTGATGGTCGGCGTCACTCTGATCGTCTTTTTGGTTATTCTCCTTATAGTGATGTTGGCAACGCGAGGAGGAACATCGGAAAACTTTGAGGAATGGAATTTCGCAGATTAACCCCAAGATTTTAAAAACCTCCTCTAACAGAACAAAAGCATAAAACACTCCAGCTACAGGGACGATGCAACCATGAGCCTGAAAATCGACTCTAAACTTAAAACCCGCTTTCCAGACCTGAATGTTCTCACCTTCCACATCGAAGGGGTACATGTTCGGAAGAGAGACAGTGAACTGGAAAAATGCAAGGTGGAAGTAATGAGGCAGGTTAGAGACGATTACAGCCTAGACTCGGTAAAGGATCATCCCACCTTCAGGGCTTACAGAGACTTTTTCTGGAGCATAAAAATAGACCCAACAAAAATCCGTCCAGCGGCAGAAGCATTGATCCGGCGAATTCTGGCAGGAAAAACTCTTCCATGCATAAACACGCTTGTTGACGTCTACAATCTAACCTCCATCAAAAGCAGAATCGCCTTAGCAACCTTTGACGCAGATCAGCTGGAGGGCGACCTTCTGATGAGGTTTGCAGAGGAGGGCGAGCAGTTCTATGGAATTGGAATGGAGAAACCGTTGATTCTGAAAGGGGGAGAAATAGTTGTCTCCGACGAAGAGAAGCTTGTGGCTATCTACCCTTATCGGGACGCTGACAACACGAAGGTAACTGAGAAAACAGAAAACATTACAGTAGTGGTTTGCGGAGTTCCCGGCATACCAAAACAGGACTTGGAGAACGCCTCTCAAGTGGCAGTGGAGTACATAAAGCGTTTCTGTGGTGGAGAAAAGGGAATCTAGTCTTGTCGCCACAAAAGATGCTGTCTCACGGTCATGTTTAGGTAAAACATTTATAGTATCGTTGTGTGTAGTATCTCCATCCAGTTATAGGGTATAGAGATTAATGACTGAAGAAACGAAGACCTCAACCGAAGAAACCCCAACCGAAGAAGCAACTAAACTATTGATTGACAAACCATCTGACTTCAAATTCCACGCGGCGTATCTGGCTTATTCTGAGACATGGGATAAAATAAATTCGCCAGACATCAGAACTGAATTGAACAACATCATAAAAGCCCTATCCAAAGAAGAGGTGGGCTACTCAAGCTTCTACAAAACATTAGACGAATATAGAAGGCATGGCTCTAAGCACTACGAATTCTCGAGAGAACGCATAGAAACCCAGAGAAAAAGAGACTGGAGAAAAAAACGAAACAAACAAGAACGAAACTCAAGACACAAAGGAAGACACTGAGGGCTTAGTGTTCCTGAGTTAAAGATTACTTTGTAGGTTCTAATGTTTTAGTGTAAATGAGAGCCACAGACGCGAAGTTTTTTACATTTTTTTCTAGTCAAATTTCTTTGACTAAACCCTCAGAATGCATCATTTATTTAGTCAAGAAATCTTTACAAAAATCCTTTTATAAATACTCAACCATAAAATGAATTGTTAGAGGCGTCTAACATGAAGGGGACAAAATCGAGATACGCACTTTTTCTCATCCTTTCCTCGTTACTTATACCCCTCCTTAATTTTACGTCCATACCCCCCGTTAAGGGAGCAGAACAAGTTTTTTTCGAAGAAAACTTTGAAAACTACAATGTTGGAACATTCCCATCTAGTGGCGGATGGGAATTATGGTATAATGGAGCAGGAACTGAACATCAGATTATTGTGGGTAACATTTCTGTTTCTCCAACCAAATCGCTGAAGCTTCTTGGCTTGGATTATTGGGCTGGCTTTGCAGCTAAAAGGTTCACATCAACTTCATCTACGATAGGTTTTGAGGTAGCGGTTAGAGTTGAAGAAAACAATGGACAACCCAGAGATGATGCAAGAGTAGCATTTACCACAAAAGTGAGCGGTTGTATCTCCCATGAATATGCTCCAGTCACTTTTCAGGATAGTGGAATAATTACTTCGGGCAGTCAGGTCCTGCAATCTTATGTTGCTGACAAATGGTACAAAATCAAGGTGATCATGAACAGAGACAAAGAGGCATACTCGGTTTGGGTTGACGGAGAATTGAAGGGCGAAAACTTGGCAGTAACAACCACATCAGGCAACATAACTGATTACCCTTCCTATGAAATTGAGGCGTTTTCGGTCAGTCAATGCTACAATAGCGTCACAGCGTATTTTGATGATGTTAGAGTCTTCGAGGCTTCCGAGGTAAATCCCGGATTGGAATTGGTTCCAAACAAAGGAATAGAAACAACCACCCTAGTGGGCTCCGGGTTTGCACCTAACTCGAAAATATCTGTCACATGGGATGGCGCCCCGATACCTACAGTGCCAAGTCCGCTAATCACTGACGGCTACGGAAACTTCACAGCCACAATCAGTGTCCTGAACCAACCCGACGGAATATACACAGTGAAAGCCGTTGATAGAATGGGAAATGAAGCCACTGCAACCTTTACAGTCACGCTAGGGTCTCCATCGCAGGCACATATCACAGTTCCAGACGATTACCCCACTATACAGGAAGCAATAAACCAAGCAGATGATGGAGACACAATTGTTGTCAAAGCCGGAACATACTATGAAGTTGTTAATGTGTATAAAAGGTTGAACCTGACTGGAATCGATTATCCAGTAATTGATAGCAACGAATCACGAAGTACCATTATGATAACCGCTGATGGCGTAACCCTACAAGGTTTTAATGTGACCAACTGTGGGTATTCGGGCGAGCCATACGGCGGCGGTATAGAGTTAAGTGGGGTAGAAAACTGTGTTATTGCGGGTAACATCGCTTATGAAAATAAGAGAAATGGGATTTCTCTAACCAACTCCAATTATAACACAATAAAAAACAATATCTGCCTTAATAACACGGAATCGGGGATAAGAATTTGGTCAAGGTCACCTCTGACGAGCAGCAATAATTTGATAAAAAATAATACTTGTGCCGGAAGTAAATATGGCATCGACTTATGGTCTTACATTTACATGACAACAACATGTAACGATAACACCATCACTGGAAACAACTGTTTCTCAAATAGTTACAGCGGCATACACATTGCCAAATCCAAGAATTGTCTCCTCTCCGAAAATGTGCTTTCCCAAAATAGCATTGGACTTCATCTAGAGGGTCATGACATGATTACACGGCACATCATCGCAACTAACAATCGAATCTTCGAAAACAATTACGGACTCGTTCTTTCTGGGTCAGGGTTGAATGAAGTCACAATAATTGAAAATATTATAGAAAATAATATCATTGGAGTAAGTGACCGCAACATCAATGGAGTAAATCCTCCTGACGATGTAGTCTTCTATCACAATAATTTCATTCAGAATGGAGAACAAGTAGGACGTTGTGGCAAAAACATATGGGATAATGGTTATCCTTCTGGAGGAAACTACTGGAGCGACTACAACGGCGTAGACTACGACGGAGATGGAATAGGTGATGTTCCATACATTATTGACGAAAACAACCGAGACAATTATCCACTCATGAGCCCTAACAGAGTAAACCCCTCTCCTTCATACCAAATTACTATTGACACTGTACCCCCAAACATAACGGATGTCTCTCAGGCGCCAGTCAGCATTAACGGAACTTTAGAGGAGGGAGTTAGAATCACAGCCACAGTAACTGATGCCGCAAGCGAAGTAGAACGGGTAGCCCTGAAATACAGTTACGGCAACGGAACATGGGTAACCGTTGAAATGACGAAACTGGAAGGAGACGTTTGGGATGGCATTATTCCAGCGTTTCCACACGGCACAAACGTAACATACACAATCATAGCAGAAGACAAAGCGGGAAACACAGTCACAACCGAGGAGCTGTCCGGAGCCCCAGATCAGTACGAGGTGCTGCCAGAGTTTCCGTTATGGATCATTCTGCCGCTGTTTTTGGTTGCCACAGCATCTGCCCTTGTTGTTAGGAAACGACTGTCAATCCCAGCTTTCGCTGAAATCTGTAACAGACTACACAGACTATTAACCTAAACAGGCATCAGCATTATAGTGCAGCTATTATTGCGTCTGTAACCTGCTTGGTTGACGAAGAGCCTCCAAGGTCAGGAGTCAAAACTTTTCCTTCTTCCAGAACAGTTACAACAGCGTTTTCGATTCGCTCAGCCCACCCAGTTTCGCCGAGATAATCCAGCATCATCTTGGAAGCCATGATAGCCGCCATGGGATTCGCAATATCCTTTCCTGCAAGCCTAGGAGCAGAACCGTGAACAGGCTCAAACAAACCGTAATCTGCTCCTATGTTGGCGCTGGGAGTTAACCCAAGTCCTCCAACTAAACCCGCTGTCTCGTCAGAGAGAATGTCCCCGAAAAGGTTGGAAGTTACGATTACGTCAAAGATGTGAGGCTTAAGAATGAGCCTCATGGCTGTAACGTCAACAAAAGCCTCTTCCACTTCCACCTCAGGATAATCCTCCGCAACCTTCCGTGCAACCTCAAGAAAGAGACCATCCGACATGCGCAGCACATTCGCCTTGGTAACCACAGTCACCTTCTTGCGTCGCTTCATCGCCAAATCAAATGCAAACCGTGCAATCCGCTCCGTAGCCTTTCTTGTAATCACCCTGATAGAATACGCCGAATCCGCAAGCTCAAACTCCATGCCGCTGTACAAGCCTTCAGTGTTCTCCCGCACAATCACCAAATCAACATCTTTCATGCTTTTCTGAATGGGAAGGCTCTTGGCGGGACGGACATTAGCATACAGCCCCAAGGCACGCCTCAACGTTATAATCGCGCTTCTGTAGCCGGGTACGCCAACAGGAGTGGTGGTTGCTCCGAACAAGCATGCCTGAGTCTTCCTTATTCCCGCTAAGACATCATCTGGCACTGGGGTGCCCGTTTTTTGGAAAACCTCGTAGCCAACTTCAAAGTAGCGGCAATCAAAAGTTAAGTCTGTGCTCTCCAGTACCCTGACAGCCTCAGGAACAACCTCACCGCCGATTCCAGGACCCGGAATAACAGCTATTTTATACGTTGTCATATCCGTCGCTTCGGAGAAAGTTAACTAGTCCGCCCTTCTCCACAATCCTCTGCATGAACTCTGGCAAGGGCTTCGCCTTGATGACAATACCTTTAGTTTTGTCGTGAACCTCGCCTGTTTTTGTGTTAACTTCAACAGTGTCGCCGTCATCGATCTTGTCAGCGTCTTCGCAGACAAAGAGGGAAAGCCCAATGTTTACGGAGTTCCTGAAGAATATGCGGGCAAACGATTTAGCGATTACAGCACTGATCCCAGCAGCCTTTATCGCCACCGGAGAATGCTCCCTAGATGAACCACAACCGAAATTGTTCCCCGCAACAATCACATCCCCCTCTTGGACTTCCTTAGCGAACTCTGGTCGATACTCTATGAACGCTATCTCGCCTAACCGTTTCCGGTCGGTTGTCACAGTGTATCTTCCGGGCGTGATAACGTCCGTGTTTATGTCGTCTCCAAACTTCCATGCTCTCACAGGTAATCCCTCGGATCAACAATCTTTCCAGCTAACGCAGACGCCGCAACTGTTGCCGGAGAAGCTAAAATAATTTCCGCTTCTGGCGATCCCATTCTTCCACTAAAGTTCCGGTTCTGGCTGGAAACACAAACCTCCCCCTCACACAACACTCCCTCATGCCTACCTACACAGGCGCCGCAGCTGGGGTTGCATATTGTTGCGCCCGCCTTAACTAGGTCCTGCAGGTATCCCTTCTCGAAGGCTGAGAAGTAGATGTCCTCAGAGGCGGGAGATACGATGAATCTGACGTTTCGGGCAATCATTTTTCCTTTCACGATTCTTGTGGCAACTTCGATGTCTTCTAGTCGCCCGTTCGTGCATGTCCCCAAGAAGGCCTGGTCTATGGGTTTTCCTTCGACTGCAGAAACAGTCTCCACATTGTCTACTACTGGGGGAAGAGCAACCTGCGGCTCTATATCCTTAACTTCTATTTCGTATTCGTTCTCGTATGCTGCGTGAGGGTCGCTCCTGAATATCTTTCCAGTTCGCCCGTTCAGAAAACCAAGCGTTTTTTGGTCTGCCTCAATTATGCCGTTTTTGCCGCCCATCTCAATAGCCATGTTACATAAGGTCAACCGAGAAGCGACAGCAGCGTTCTTCACGTAGCCGCCAGTGAACTCGCAGGCCTTGTACAGGGCTCCGGCGGCTCCAACATCCCCGACAATACTGAGGATAACGTCCTTAGCGTAGACGCCCTTCTTTGTTGAACCAGTTAAATTGAATTTCAGGCTTTCAGGAACACGGAACCAGCACTTTCCAGTAGCCATAGCCCCCCCAATGTCGGTTGATCCCAAACCAGTAGTGAAGGCTCCCAAAGCGCCTTCAGTGCAGCTGTGAGAGTCGGCTCCAACCAGAACGTCTCCGGGGGAGATGTACTTTTCAGCCAAAAGTTGGTGACAGACTCCGTTTGTGTAGAAGCCGGAAAGTTTCTGGTCCATAACGAATTTTCTTGATTTCTGGTGCATTGTTGCTCCTGCAACGGTTGGCGCAGGAAAGAAGTGGTCAAACACGATTATGACGCGGTCTTTGTCGAAGACTTTGTCTGTGATTTTGTAGAAGCTTTCGATGGCTAAGGGTGCCGTGGAATCGTGAGCCATAACATAGCTTACGTCAGTGACCACATAGTCTCCGGATGCCACTTCTTTCTGGTGCGAAGCGTTGGCTAAGATTTTTTCAGTTATTGTAGATGCCATATTTTTCAACTCTTTTCAATTTCGGTTATTATTTCTTTGATTTCATCGGGCGTGTACGAACTTCGCCTTTCCCCACTGGAAAACGATGCCTTTACTCTCTCAAGAACCTTCTTTGCCGTTTCCTCAGAGATTTCGAGACCAAGCTCTTTCGCCACATACATGATTCCATGTCTACCGCCCAGCTCGTCAATGTAAATTTTTCGTTTCTGTCCCATCAGTCGGGGCGGATAAAACTCGTATGTCGTCGGGTTTACAAGCACTCCATGCTGGTGTATCCCTGAACTGTGAGCAGTCACGTTTTCTCCAGTTAACGGTTTGTGAGGAGGCATTTTTACTCCTGAAATTTCCTCGACGAGTTTTGAGAGGGCAGTCAGTTGGGTCATCTCGAAGGGACTTGCCCCGAACAGGATGTGTAGTGCGGGAATAATTTCTTCGGTGATTGTTATTCCGGCTCTTTCTCCTAAGCCGTTTACGCTTGTTGACACCGTGGATGCACCGGCTTCCACTGAAGCCAAAGAATTTGCCAAGGCTAATCCAAGGTCGTTGTGGCAGTGCACCTCGATTGGGATGTCTAATACGCTTCCGATTTCCTTCACCAGAAACGCCATTCCATTGGGGCTTGTACACCCCAGAGTATCAACGACTCTTGCCCTGTCTGCCCCTGCCTCTTCCGCGGTTTTGTAGGCTTTTTTCAGGAAATTCAGGTCGTTTTCTCTGGTTGTATCCTCTGCGCTGTATATGACGAAGAGCCCATAACTTTCCGCGTAACTGATCGTGTCAACCAGCTTCTCCAGATACGCTTCTTTGCTCATGTCATGGAACTTGTATTTTCGATGGTAAGGAGATATGGAGAGGGACACCACGATGCCGTCGGCTCCCACATCCGCCACAACATCAATATCCTCATTCTTTGCTCGGGCAAAGGCGGAAAGCTGAGCGTCTAGGTTCAAGTCAACCAGGGATTCGATGCATTTTCTTTGCTTTTCTGAAGCGGCTGGGAATCCGGCTTCTATCTGCTGTATCCCAACTTCGTCCAGCTTCCTTGCGATCTTCAGTTTGTCTTCTATGCTGAAGATTACGCCGGGGGTCTGTTCGCCTTCCCTTAATGTGCTGTCGTGAACGATGTATTCGTCTAAGGAGGGAGCCTTGAAGTTGGCGAAGTTGTAGGGGCTTGGAAGGATTCCTTCTCTTCCTAATTTTTTTAGCAGTTTTTGCCCCTGTTCATCAAGATATTCTTCTTCCAATCTGGTGAGCCGTCCTTTTCACACTTTTTGCTGAGTTGAGTTTCCGAACTATACAAAACGTACAAATATATATACTTTATGTAAAATTGCCTCGACTAAAATACGAAAAACTTACCCCAAATTCTGAAACCGTAATCGCCGCGAAGCTTTTACCAGCTACGTAAAATAATCATGGTGTTTGTGTCTGATACACCCTTTAATCGCCGTATCCTCTCAAGGCACTCATTAACCTCTGTTATGTTAAAACCCGATATGATGGCTGCAATATCGTATTGGCCAGTAATCTCGTAGACCGATTCAACGTTAGAGAGTTTCTTCAGCGCCTTGGAAACATCAGAAGTTGGCAAAGAGGGGTCTACCGAAAGCAGAGCCACTGCTTCTGCTCCTTCTGCGAGTCCAACCTTGACGGTGAATCGCCGTATTGCCCCAGAATCTACAAGGGCTTTGATTCTCTTACGAACAGCTCCCTCAGACAAGTCAACTCTCTTTCCGATACTGCTGTAGGTGGCTCGGCCATCGCGCTTCAGAATTTCGATTATCGCCTTGTCAGTGTCATCCATTTTCTCCACTTCCGCTACAGTAAAGTGTATACGGAAAAATTTAACGGTTTCTGAACAATTCACAGCAAATTTATAACGATTTCCGCATCACGGTTCCCATTTTCCCACCAGCACCAAAACACTGGTTAACCGCATTTTCAGGCGTTACAATGCCAACTCTACGGAATTCGTATAATAAGTCGGAAAAAATGCAAAAACCACTAGGCGTAAATCCGAAATTCTTATAAATAGCAACATTTTCTATAATGGCTCACTTTAAACCAAAGAGGTGTGAGTTGTGAAGAAGGCCAACTGTCCCGACTGCGACGCGGAAATCGAGGTCCCAGACGATGTCATGAAAGGGGAGATTCTCAGCTGTCCCAGCTGCGGTCTCGAACTGGAAGTGACTGATAACACGGGAGATTCCGTGGAGCTCAAAGAACTGGGAATTGAAGGGGAAGACTGGGGAGAGTAAACTTTCCCTCATTATTTCTTTTTATTGTTCACATGCGAAACAGAAAAGTAGACCAAGAAACACTTATGGACTATAAAATGTTTGAAGCGTGGATGTAAGAACAGTCATGAGCATCGGAATTTTGTTTGAGAGCTCCGAAACCGACGAAAAAGGCATCAAAATGACAGCGGAGCAGATGGGAATAGACTTGGTTTACATCCCCTTCCGCAAAGTTGCTGTCCGCCTAGACGGAAACGGTTACAACATCCGAACCAAAGCGCGGGACTACACCAAAATCCTCCAAGACATTAAAGTGGTGCTAAACAGGGCACAAAGCAAGAACCGCAGACTCTTCGCAGCCAACGTTCTGGAGGCTTTCGGTAAACACGTCATAAACCCCCAGTGCGTAGAATATGCCTGCTTCAGCAAGCTGAGGACGCTGCTTCATTTCTGGCAGGCAGGAATCAAGACTCCTGAAACAGTTTATGTTCCAGTTGACACCAACGAAAAAACCCTAGACGGGAGGGAAGTCCATAACGAGGGAGACATAGCGGACCTGTTGCAGCTGGAACTGGATCATGAGAACATTGTAATAAAGCCAGACGCTGGGACTCATGGAAAGGATGTGCAGTTAGCCAAAGAACGGGATGACCTGATAGCGATTCTGCGGGAAATTCAGCCTTCGATAATCAATCCTGTGGGAGTTCTCGCTCAAAAGCTCGTCCAGAAATGGTTCTACGACCTGAGGATAATAGTCACCAAAGAGGATGGGAAGCCTCCATACTGCTATCCTACAGCGCTGGCGCGGGGTGGATTCAAAGACTTCAGGACAAACACGTTCTTGGGCAACATGGTAGTCGGCGTAAATTTGCCAGCTCACATCAGAGAGGTTTCAGCCAAATGTGGCAAAGCCATGGGAGGGGACAGCAGAGCCTATCTCTTAGCATTCGACGCCATGATTGGTGTGAACGAAAACAGAGACATTGACGACGAGTATCTTATTGGAGAGTTTGAAAAACTTGAGCCCTCTTTCGATGCTGTGAAAAAGGTAAAGCGGGACAAGACCAAAAGAACATCCTTCCCAGAGTGGAACAAGAAACTGGAGGCGGCTTTTGAACACTACAAGAGCCAAGAAGCCTACTTGAACATCAAGGGCATTATTGAAGACAGCATGGAAAAGAACAAGCATAACGTAATGTTCCATGAGGCTAATGCCTGCCCCGAATTCTGGGAACAAACCCGGTTGGCTGCTGGGATAAATTTGGCAGAGCCGCTGCTGAAGGGAGCCCAGAGCATAATAGATTCTGAATAGAGGAGAAAAAAGTTGAGAGTTGGAGTAATTGGCGGATCAGGATACGTAGGCGGAGAACTACTGAGGCTGCTACTTCCCCATCCAGAAGTAGAATTAACCACGGTGACATCCCGCCAAAACGCCGGCGAATACGTTTTCACAGTTCACCCAAACCTCAGAGGAGCAACCCAACTAAAATTCACTCCCCCAAACATCTCTCACGCCACAGAGAACTGCGACTTGGTGTTCGCTGCGATGCCCCACGGCAAGTCAGTGAATCTGGTTCCCCAGCTGCTAGAAACAGGGATAAAAGTCATTGACATGAGCGCAGATTATCGCCTCAAAAACCCAGCTGATTACGACCGGTGGTATGGATGGAAGCACACGCATCCAGAACTGCTGAAGGAAGCCGTTTACGGTTGCCCTGAGCTTCACCGCCAAGAAATCAAGGACGCCCAGCTAGTAGCGTGCCCGGGATGCATGTCCACAGCTACGATTCTGGGTTTGGCGCCTCTTGTAAAGGCGGGGGTAATCGAAAAGAACAGGATAGTGGCTGACGTGAAGATTGGTTCGTCTGGTGCGGGCAGAAAGCCCACTGTTGCTTCTCATCATCCTGAAAGGGCTGGAGGCGTGCGACCCTACAAGGTAGCTGATCACAGGCACGTGGCAGAGGTTGAACAGGAACTGAATCTGCTGACAGACGAGAAGGTTACGGTTTCTTTCACGCCCCACGCGGTAAACATGATCCGCGGCATACTGTCGACAATTCATGCTTTCCTCAAAAAGCCGGTAACAACAGTGGACATTTGGAAGCTTTACCGCTCCATGTATCAAAACGAGCATTTCATCCGTTTTGTTAAGTTCAAGAAGGGACCTTACCAGCTGCCAGACCCCAAGGTTACGATGGGAACAAACTATGTTGACATCGGCTTCGAGTTGGACCCACGCACACAAAGAATCATAGTGTTTTCCGCTATTGACAACCTCGTGAGGGGCGCATCTGGCCAAGGCGTCCAGTGCATGAACATTATGCTTGGTGTAGACGAAAAAACTGGGATAGAATGTCAAGGTTTTCATCCGATGTGATAAAAGATGCTGATTGTGGTTAAGGTTGGCGGAAGCATTCTTGAAGAGGTTCCAGCTGAACTGGTTTCCGACATAAAGAATGTTCTTTCTGACAACCAACTGGTTCTGGTTCATGGCGGAGGAAAGGAGGTCACAGAAATAGCTTCCAAGCTGGGCAAGGAGCAGAAGTTTGTGTTTTCGCCAACAGGCTTCCGCAGCAGATACACAGACAAGGAGACCATGGAAATCTTCACCATGGTTATGGTTGGACGAATCAACAAGAAGCTGGTTTCGGCTCTGCAGAAGCAGAAGATACCGGTTTTGGGTCTTTCAGGCTTGGATGGTTTTCTTATGCAGGCGAAACGGAAGAAGCGTCTGGTTATCGTTGATGAGAGGGGAAGGAAGCGGGTGATTGATGGAGGCTACACTGGAAAGGTTAGCCAAATCAATGTTTCTTTGCTGCAGCTTCTCTTGGAGGACGGTTATGTTCCGCTGGTTTCTCCGGTTGCGGTTAGCGAGGAGTTTGAGCCCCTTAACGTGGATGCTGATCGCACTGCATCCAGTATTGCTGGGGCATTGAAGGCGGATAGGCTGGTTTTGTTGACGGATGTGGAGGGGTTAAAGTTGGATGGCAAGTTGGTGTCGAGGCTGTCTGTTTCTGAGGTTGAGAAGGCTCTTCCGAAGATTGGAGGCGGCATGATAACTAAGGTGTATGCTGCTCAGGAAGCGTTGAGTCAGGGCGTCGGCGAAGTGGTGATCTGTTCTGGCGTCGGGGAGAATCCGATTTCCTCCGGTTTGAATCATGAGTGTGGTACGGTGATAAGCCGTGAATGAAAAGGAAATAGTTGATGCTGAAGAGAGGATTATGGCGAACACCTTCTCCAAGAGAGACCGTGTGTTAACAAGGGGCAAAGGAGCCCTGGTTTGGGACATAAACGGCAACGAGTACATAGACTGCACAGGCAGCTACGGAGTCGCTGTTGTTGGTCACTGTCACCCAAAAGTTGTGGAGGCGGTTCAGAGGCAGGTGGAAACTCTTATTGCCTGTCACGCATCCTTCTATAACGATGCCCGATCAGAGCTTCTGAAAAAAATTATTCAGTTAGCGCCTGAGGGGTTAGGCAAGGTTTATCTTTGTAACAGCGGCGCCGAGTCGGTTGAGTGTGCCATCAAGTTAGCCCGACGGTATTCGGGTAAGCCTGAGATAGTTTCGTTGATGGGAGCGTTTCACGGCAAGACTATGGGTGCTCTTTCTGCAACTTGGAAGAAGAAGTATCGTGAGCCTTTCATGCCTTTGGTTCCGGGTTTCAAGCATGTTCCCCCAGACAATCTTGAGAAGATGAGGGCGGCTATTACTGAGAAGACTGCTGCGGTTTTGGTGGAGCCTGTTCGGGGGGAGGGCGGAGTTCTGGTTCCTTCGGATGATTTTCTTCCTGGACTAAGAGAAATCTGTGATGAGAAGGGTGTGTTGCTGATTTTTGATGAGGTGCAGACTGGTTTCGGTCGCACCGGAAAGGTTTTCGCCTGTGAGCACTGGAATGTGGTTCCTGACATTCTGTGTGTTGCGAAGTCTGTTGCTGGCGGTATTCCCATGGGGGCAACGTTTGCGAGGGAGGAGGTTATGTCGGCTTTCCAGCGGGGAGAGCATTCCAGCACTTTCAGCGGTAATCCTCTGGTTTGTGCTGCGGCTAGCGCGGCTATAGATGTGCTGGTTGAGGAGAAGCTTCCGGAACGTGCAGCGACTCTTGGAAGTTACTTTAAGGGTAAGCTGGAGGGTTTAGCGGAGAAGTACAGGATTGTGAGGGAGGTTCGCGGTTTAGGTCTTATGTTGGGGATGGAGATGCGGTTTGACGTTTACAACATGCTGGTTGGGTGCATGGACCGGGGTGTTCTTGTTTTGGATGCGGGAAGGAATGTTGTCCGGTTTCTGCCGCCCTTGGTTATCGAGAAGGAGCAGATTGACAGGGTGGTTGAGGTGCTGGACGAGGTTATGGAGAAGGAGAACCGATGAGCGGCGACTATGCGGTTGATTTGTTGACTCGTATGGTGAAGATTTACAGTCCGTCGGGCAGTGAGGAGGAGATTTCCCTGTTTCTGGCGGCGGAGATGGAGAAGCTGGGTTTCCGTGTTCGCAGGGACGAGGTTGGAAACGTTATTGGGGAGATTGGTGAGGGTTCTCCGGTTGTTTTATTGTGTGGGCACATGGACACTGTTGAAGGCGAGATTCTGGTCAGGTTTGAGGATGGTCAGTTGTATGGGCGGGGTTCTGTGGATGCGAAGGGTCCCTTGGCTGCCATGATTGTGGCTGCTTCCAAGTTTGTCGATGATGGTTTTCCGGGTAAGATTCTTGTTGTTGGGGTGGTAGAGGAGGAGGGTTCAGGGAAAGGTATCAAGCATTTTGTTGAGTCTGGGATTCAGCCTGATTACGCCATTTTTGGGGAGCCTAGCGGCTTGGAGAAGGTGGTTTTTGGGTATAAGGGCATCGTGACCGTGAAGGTGTCTGTGGAGACGCCTTCGGGTCATTCTGCTGCTCCTTGGCTGTTTGAGAATGCGATTGAGAAGGCTATGGAGTTTTGGAGGCAGATTCGTAAGCTTCATTTGCGGGAGGAGAAGCTGAAGAGCCGCTTCTACTCGATTACCTCCTGTTTGACTGGGATTAAGGGGGGCAACACTTCTGCCTCGTTTATTCCCTCGAACTGTGAGATTTTTGTTCAGTTGCGGATTCCGCCTCAGCTTTCTCCTGAGGTTGTGTTTGAGGAGGTTAAGCGGAGGATTGACAGGTACAAGGCGACTAACCCCAAGGTTAAGGTTAATGTGGAGATGGTGGATGTTGCCAAGGCGTTTGAGGCTGACCGCAGATCGGTTATTGTCAAGGCTTTGGCTTGGGGCATAAGAAAAACTACATTGAATTATGCTTCTTTTTCGCGGAAAACGGGCACAGGGGACATGAATGTTCTCGGTAACGCCCTGAAGATTCCGGTGGTCACGTATGGACCCGGAGACTCGCGGCTGGACCATACACCCAACGAGCACATAGACATCCAAGAATACCTGAAAAGCATAGAAGTACTAAAAAAGGCACTAACAAAACTACCCGACTTCGCAAAAAAACACAGAACAAGACAACAAACAACCAAACTAGACAATTAAGAGATTAATCAACGAAGAGTCTTTAATATCCGCCAAGCATCTTAGAAATGAGAAACCAAAATGGATTCCCAGAATTGTGCATGGGCAAACTTTGAACTATCAAGTGCGCGCTCGGATGTGTTAGTTTTACATGCATGTATGTTTGTAAGACGCACTCTAGCATAAAGGGCTCATGGCGAATTATCAGAATTAGATATGGATTGCGCGTGCAAGACGGTGTTTCTTCGGTTTGAATGCATTGAAAAGGATCGGCGCTCTTCTGGGATTAAAGAGCATACTAGTGCTAGTTGCTTTGACAACAATAGTACTTGCATTGGTTACCTATTCGGCGACAGTGCAAGTTAATCCAATACAACAATTCACTATTGGAGCTACATCTGACTCTTGGACAGTCTATGTTAACGAAGTAAATCAAGTAAGATACTTGTCTGGCGGATCATCCCAACCAACCTTTAACGCCAGTGACACAGACACATATGCTTTCAAAGTTGTCACTGACGCAAACAAAGTCTGTGCAGTCAAAATTGAATTAACAGAAGCTGTAAACAGCAGCAAATTCTCTAATTTCAACATCACAGCACAATATTGGACAGGCGCAGCATGGGCTGACGCGACCTTATACGATGCTGCCACAGGCTCAACAAGCAAATCTTCCATAGATGGACTAACAGGTGGAGACGCCGGATATATATATCAAGCCGTATCAACAACAACCTACTACTTAATCAAAGTAACCTATTCTTACGACTTAGTTGACGAAACAGATCAAGTAACAGCGACTTTCCAGTATACTCCATTGCCACAGGATTCCTTCTAGAATCCAAACATTTCTCTCGTTTCTTTAAAGGCGGAGAGAACCAATGGAACAAAAAACTCATAGTTTAAGAGTAAGATTGGTTCTTGGACTAGTTTCCCTAATCGTAGGTTTTTTCGCTTCTAACTTAGCATTGTTCCATTGGATCGAAGGAACAAACATCTACTATTTACTAGGAGATTACGCGCGTTATATATGTGGATATAGTGGATTTGCTGCCATGATCTTGGGAGCGCTGCTAATCAATGATTTTTTAATTTTCAGAAGTCTCCCAAAAGAAAAAACCAAATTGAAAAAATCAATATTTAGCAAATAGAGGGATGATGTTGGTTTGCATCTGAAGAAAAGTTATGGTACTCATTTATTCTTCGTGATTCTCTTTATTATGCTATTTCCGATGACCGCGACTTCAAAAGTTGTTTTTAATGCAACAGTGACCATCAATCCTCTAATGACAATTAATCTCTATGTTGACTCTTTCGATAACAGCAGAACTGGATGGAACAAACATGGCCTCTCTCCATATTTGAATTCTCAAAACCAACCAACTGACTATGTAGAACTTCCTAGCGGTCAAGAATTAATTCAACAGGTTGGAGATTTCGGTTTTACAAACAGTGAAAAATCGTCAGAAACTATCAACTCTGTATATTTGTATGTTTATGGACGTAAGGAAAAAGAGCAGGATTCATTTAGCGTTTACCTTTGGGATGGCAGCACGTGGGGATCTCCATATAACATTACATCATCGGATTGGGCATGGACAAGCTGGGATGTTTCTTCAAGACTTGACACTTGGGTAAAGATTGATAGTGTAAAAATCTACCTCATGGGAGCAAATGACCAAGAGAAAGGGCAAATAGGAGCAGATGCTGCCTACCTGTATGTTGACTTTTATTAAGATTGATATCTAAAAGGAAGTTAAACATCGTGCGAGGTTGAGCGTGCTTATGTGTTTTTTATTTTTTGTGTGGGGGAGATAGGCATAAACACACGGGTACACGTACGTACGGGCATATGGGAGCACATGGGTTTGGGGGTTAAAAGTTAGCCCAACCGACCAACATTAAAATTTAACTGCTATTTTTGAAAAGATGAAATTCACTAAAATTTTCACACTTGTTTTTGATGGTAAAGGGTTTTATTTTGGCTTTGCTTCCAGATATTAGAATAGAATGGTGTGTTTGTGTTGAGAGTTGCTTTTCAGGGAGAGCTTGGCGCGTATAGTGAGATGGCAGTTTACAGTTTTTTTGGTAAGTCTGCAGAGGTGGAGCCCTGCAAAATCTTTGATGATGTCTTCGAAAGCGTGAAAGCAGGAGACGTAGACTTTGGGGTTGTTCCCATCGAAAACTCTATCGAGGGCAGCGTAAACCGCACCTACGACCTGTTCTTAGAATACGACCTCAAAGTCTGCGGCGAAATAATCATCAGAATCAGCCACTGCCTCATAGCCCACAAAGGCACCAAACTAAACCAAATCAAAATCGTCTACAGTCACCCCCAAGCCCTAGCCCAGTGCAGAAAGTTCTTGGAAGAGCAGGAGCTCAGGGCAATCTCCACCTTCGACACTGCAGGCAGCGTAAAAATGATTAAAGAAGAAAAGCTTATGGACGCAGCAGCCATAGCCAGCGAAAGAGCCGCCAAAATCTACGACATGACCATACTGGCAAAGGAGATAGAGGACATCAAAAACAACTCCACCCGATTCTTTGTCCTAGACAAACAGGACTCACCATATTCTGGACAGGACAAAACCTCCATAATTTTCGCAGCCAAATCCGTGCCCGGCGCCCTATACCATGTGCTGAAGGAGTTCGCTGACAGAAACATAAACCTGAACAAGATAGAGTCCAGACCCACCAAAAGCACGCCATGGGAATACCACTTCTACCTAGACTTCGAGGGACACAGAACAGAAACCAAATGTCAACAAGCCCTAAACAGCATCAGAGACAAAACAATCTTCGTCAAAATCCTCGGCTCCTACAAGGCAGCCCAAAAACCCAACACCAAACTCTAGGAAGAGCCCAAAAGCCGATACATAAGCCGGTAATACCGCTCAAAATCAGGGTCCAGTTCCCGTAACCGCTTCTTAACCTCCTCCATTTTACGACCAAAACCCTCACAATCCTTCCGCTTAACCAACCGGAGCCACTCTTCAACCTTCTCTAAAAACAATTCTTCAATCTGCTCCATCTCAGGCAAGCTCATGTGAAGATTAGAGTAGAAAACAGGCTCCTCAGCGGCAACAGCCCCAGCCAAAGTCAACAACAGCTTATAGGTGGCTCCACCCACCCGCTTCGCGTCAACAAAATCGGAACGGTTCACCAGAGCGTCGCCGGCAACCAAACCAACAAAATGGGGAAAACCCAAAACCAACGCCATCAACTCATCATGCCTCCTAGGAGCCAAAACCGCCACCTCCGCACCCCGCTCCTCCAACCAGCCCCTAAACTCCGCAGCGAAACGTCTCTCCTCCTCGTCAACGGGAGTTAAAACAAAATTCTGACCCGCCAAACTTTTGGCTCCGGGACCAAAAACAGGATGAGTCCCCAACGTAACGCCATTCTCAACGTATTTGTGCAGCAACTGTACTGGAATCTCTTTGATGGAGCCGATGTCCATGACAGCCTGACCCGCCCGAACGTGAGAACCAATCTCCTTCAGCACAGGCTCCAAGCCATCCAAAGAAACACACACTAGAACCCAATCAGCACCCTCAACAGCCTCCACATTGCCGCCTGCTACCTCAACGCCGAACTCGTCCCCTAACGCCTCCGCTTTACTTCGGGTTCTGCTGGAAACAACTACAGAGTAGCCTTCACCCTTGAAGAATCGTGTGAACCATCGACCCATCTTCCCCGCGCCAATAACTGCAACCCTCAAGGTAGAGCCTCACACAGCGTCTCCAAACCTTCCCTAACCTTTTCCTCGCCCACAGTTAAAGCTATCCTGAAATACTCGCGGTAATCTCCGAAGGCTGTTCCCGGAGCAACAGCAACTCCGCGGTCGAGGAGATCGAGGGCGAAACGCTCAGAATCCAAACCCTCAACCTTAGGAAACAGATAAAACGGTGCATCAGGACGAGCAAACTTCATCCCCGCTTTCCTAAGAACCTTAATCGCCACATCCGCTCTCAACCGAAACTGCTCCCTGATGTCATCCGCAATCTTCCTCTTGGACTCCAACCCCTTCAGGGTACCATACTGGATAAACGCTGGAACACAAGTGGTGGTTATCTGGTTTAGCTTAATCATCCTCTGAGCCAACTCTTCCTCAACAACAGCATAGCCGATTCTCCACCCCGTCATCGCAAAGGTTTTGGAAAAGCTGTTCACAAGTATGTGGTCTTCGCCAAAATCTAGGATGCTCTTAGCCGGGACGAAGCTTATGTCCGCGTAAACCTCATCAGACAGAACAGTAACCCCCCTGCTTTCCGCTAACTGAACAATCTCACCGAAAGTTTTCTCATCAACAACCTTGCTCGTCGGATTACTCGGACTATTCAATATTATCAGCCGCGTCTTCTCATCAATCAACCCCACCAGTTTCTCCACATCAATCCTCCACTCAGACTCCAGGTCTCCCTTCAGAAAACGGGGTTCAGCCCCAACCTTCCTCGCGGCTAACTCGTAGCTGGTCCAGTGAGGAGACGGAACAACAACATTCTCGCCCTTCTTCAGCAACAGAAACATCAAAGAGAAGATCGCCCACTTCGAGCCAGCGGTTATCACCACATTATCCACAGAAACACCATGAATGCTTGCCAGCTCTTCTCGCAGCTTCTTCTCTCCAGCAGCCGAAGAATACTTCGTCTTTCCCTGCTTCATAGCCAAGTAGGCTGCCTCCACTATTTCAGGCGGTGTGGGCATATCCGTGTCTCCCAGATTGAACTTGATTATCTTTTTTCCTTGGTTCTCAAGTTGTATCGCCTTTTCGCTTATTTCATACAGCATCTTCCTCAACTCCCAAAGGGACACTGAACTGGCAGGTTTCTCATCATGAATTGTGTGGTAATGCTTTAAGTCTTCTCATTCGGCGCCTTGAACAGTGACGCCCAAAGCAACTATCTGTTTGAAGATGGCTTCAACTTTCTGGGGATCAAGCCCCAACTCCAACGCCTTACTCATAACGTGCAGGTAAACCTCATCTTCTCTCCGAAGATCCTTGACGGCAAGCCCCTTTTCCTCTTTGATTTTGCCGATACCTTTACACAGCTCTATCCTGTCCTTCAGCAGATGGACAAACTTTTCATCGATCTCGTCAATCTTCTTCCTTAACGCCATAATATTCTCCAATAGCCTCAACCCCCAAAACCTTAGGTATAAAACCTCCCCGAAGCAACTGATCAACCAAAACAGTGGCAACCGAAGCCTCAACAACAGGAACAGCTTTAGGCACAATACAGGGGTCATGCCTACCCTGCACCTGAATCGTTGCATCCTCCATCTTCGATAAGTCCACAGTTTTCTGCTCTTTCGAAATCGAGGACGTAGGCTTCACCGCCACCCTAACCACAAGAGGCGCCCCAGAAGATAAGCCGCCTAAGACGCCGCCAGCGTTGTTGCTCAGCAACTCAATTTCGTCGTCGCACATCCCGTAAGGGTCATTGTTTTCTGAACCCCTCATCTTTGCAGCCTCGAAGCCTACCCCAAACTCAACACCCTTAACAGCGGGAACGTCAAACAGCATCTTCGCGATATCCGCATCCAAAGAGTCAAAGATTGGTTCCCCGACCCCAACTGGAAGGTTAAAGGCTACGCACTCGACGATTCCGCCCACGCTGTCGCCCTCCTTTTTCGCCCTCAGAATCGTTTCCTCCATCTCCTCCGCAACATCAGGGTCTGGACATCTCACCGAGTTGGCGTAAGTGTTCTCCCTCACTTCATCAAGAGACAGAGTTGCGTGCAGTTCCACGTCTCCAATAGCGGTTGTATATGCCAGAACTTCGACGCCGAAAACATCTAACAGCTTTTTGGCTACGGCACCAGCTATGACGAAAGCCACAGTGATTCTGCCAGAGAACCTTCCTCCGCCCCGATAATCATTGAATCCCACATACTTCATTCTCGCAGGATAGTCAGCGTGCCCAGGTCTAGGCTTATACTTTATCGAATCGTAATCGCCAGAAACCACCTGCTTATTCCACACCAAAGCGCAGATCGGAGCACCAGTAGTAAAACCCTCATAAATTCCCGACAGAACCTCAACAGTGTCCTTTTCTCTTCGGGCAGAAACCAGTTCCCGGTTAGGCGGCAACCTTTTGTCTAAAGCTTTCTGGATGTCCTCTTCTGCGAGGGGAAGACCTGCTGGACACCCGTCTATGACTGCTCCGACGCATCTGCCGTGGCTCTCGCCGAAGCAGGTTACAACGAATTCTTTTCCTATAGAGTTAGCTCCCAACGACATTCGCTCCTAACACACGCAGATCACTGAAGAACTGCGGATACGACTTATTTATACATTCAACGTTTTGAATTTTTGTTTTCCCCTCGGCTCCCAGAGCAGCTACGGCACATGCCATGGCGATCCTGTGGTCATTGTGGGGATCAACTGTTGCCCCCTGTAATCTGCTTCCACCGTTTATGGTTAAGCCGTCCTCGTTCACGATGATGTCTGCCCCCATCTTCTTCAGCTCTGTACATATTGAATCCAACCTATCTGATTCCTTGTATCTAAGCCTCTTCGCATTATATATCACCGAACGCCCCTCAGCGTAACACCCAAGAACAGCACAAACAGGAACCAAATCAGGAATATCCTTGGCGTCGACGTCAACCCCAACAAGCTGCCCTCCCTCAACATCCACAGAGCTGTCTCCTATCTTAACGGCTGCACCCATCTCCTCAAGTATGCCCACTATTGCCCTGTCGCCCTGACATGTTCTATAATCAAGATTCTTAACGGTTACATGTGATGAAGTAACCGCCGCGGCTGCCAAAAGAAAAGCTGCAGACGAAAAATCTCCTGGAACCGTATGATCGCATGGAACGTAGCTTTGATCTGAGGGAATCCACAGGCACGAAAGATCATCCTTTACGGCACCCTCCAGCCCATGCTTAACCAACACTTCAAGGGTCATCTCAACGTAGCCCTTAGACTCCAGCTTGGTTGTAACAAAGATTTCCGTGTCTTCCTTCGCCCTTGGACAGGCGAATAACAGTCCAGAGATAAACTGGGAGCTTACGTCGCCCCTTATCGAAGTTTTTCCTCCCCTGATTCCCCCTCCACAAACCATAACAGATGAACCGTTTCCTTGAACCGCAGAGTCGACCCCCAGTTCCCTGAGGCTCTCAAGAAGGGGCGCAACAGGTCTCCGCTCAAAGGATGCCCCAAAAAGGAACGTTGAAGGTCCGGGTGTAAGGGCTGCAACTGGAATCATGAAACGAAGAGTCGACCCCGACTCTCTGCAGTCTATGGGACGGTTAGGCGTCTTGGGTATTTCTTGTCCATGGATTGTCCAGTAGGTTTCATGTATTTCTGTTTCTGCTCCAAGCGCCTTTACTGCCTCTAGAGTCGCTTGAGTGTCATCCGAGACTAGAGGATTAGAAATTTGTGAGGTTCCATTAGACAATGATGAGGCTATGAGCATCCGGTGAGTGTAAGCTTTGGACGGAGGAGCCGAAACCACGCCTTCAAGATGATCTGTGTTCTCTACTGTAACCTCCATTTTTTAGCCTACCACCTTGGCTTTCTCTTGGTTTATTCGAGCCTCCAGAATTTCTCCCTCACGCTTCTGCCAAACCTCCTTCACAAGGTCCACCTTATCTTCAGGAACGATGGCTGTAACTGCGGGTCCAGTTCCGGACAACCCGGAGGCAAGGGCTCCTGCTGTGAGTGCGTCTACGGCTGGGGATGAATCGTAGCCCAGTGCCAAAGAGTAGATTAAGCCGTTCAAGGTTAGGGCTTCCCAGTAATTTCCGTTCAGGGCTTCTCTATACGCTATCTTGACAACGGAAGCCCTGGTTTTCATTCGTTTCACATCCGAGCTGATAGTGTAGGTCTTTTCTGCTGGAACATAAAACAGGACAACTGGGGCTTCAGCCAGTTCGAAGCGTTTAACGATTCTTCGTTCCATGTTGTCGGTGATTACGATTCCCCCAAAATATGAGGCGCAGGCATCGTCGAAGGCTCCAGTTACAGTAACCTTTGCGTCCACTGCCCCGTCAACACCCAGCTTCACCACATCAACATCATCTAAGCTACGTTCCAATGCCGCAGTGGTTGCCAAGGCTATGGCGTTTGCCGCTGCACTGCTGCTCTTCAGTCCCCTTGCCACTGGAATGTTTGACCTTGTTTCAACTTTGGCGCCAAACTTTTTTTCTAACCCAAAATGTTTGAGAACATGCTCAACCGTCTTTTGTGCCAAAACAGGGTTTTCAGAAGAATCTGACAGAATCTTAACTTTTACTGTTCCGGGTTCGTCTGTGAGTGTGACGGCGGCTTTTGTCCACAGGTCTACACCTACGGCTGCTCCCTTGCCCGTTGCTATGGCATTAACTATCGTAGCTGCTCCGTGAGATACCGCCTCAGCTTTTCCCCTCAACGGTAACACCCTGTTCAGCTAGTTTATTCAAGGCAGCCTTCTTCATGACATCAACTGGAGCCGGACAGTTAGTCCAGATTTCGAAGGCAACGGCTCCCTGATAAAGCAGCATCTCAAGACCCAAAACAACCTTAGCTCCAACCGCCTTTGCATCCTTTACAAGCTTGGTTTCCAACGGATTATAGATTATATCCATCACGCACAAGTCACGTCTCAGCAAATCCAGCGGAACTGGACTCATGTTAACGTCCGGATTCATACCAACAGAGGTGGCGTTAACCAGAATATCAGCGGTTTTCAGTTCTTCCTTCAGAACCTCAGCTGAGAGCGCTCCGCCCTTTACTTTTTTGCCAAATTTCTTGCATAGCAACTCAGCTAGCTTTGTTGCCTTCTCTGAGGTTCTGTTGAGGATAACCAGTTCCTCTACCTCTTGTGCTGCCTGAAAGGCTATGGCTTTTGCTGCGCCGCCTGCTCCGAGGAGAAGCATCTTCTTTTCTTCTGGGTATATGCCGTTTTCTTGGAGGGCGATCATGGCGCCTTTGCCGTCTGTGTTATATCCGATAAGCGTTCCTTGGTTGTTGAGAATAGTGTTCACTGCGCCGATGGCTTCTGCCGTCGAATCGGTCTCATCCAAGTAACTCATAACAGCTTTTTTGTGGGGCATGGTCACGTTTAATCCTCGCAGACCCAAGCTTCTTGCGCCTGAAATTGCGTCTTTCAACCCGTTTCTTGTTACATTGAAAGCCACGTAAACAATGTTTAACCCCAACTTTTGGAATGCGGCGTTATGCATTACTGGACTTAGGGAGTGCTCTACTGGATCGCCGATGACGGCGCAAACCCTAGTTTTTCCGTTGATTGCCATTTATTTTAGCCCCAGAAGCTCGTATGCTTGCCTCATTTCCTGAATAGTTAGTTGCCCTTTTGCCGTTTTTCTTTTTTCATCAATGGAGGCGAACGTGAAGAAGGCGCCGAAGACCGGAGACAACAAACGGGAGGGCTTGCCGAGTTCTCCCATGGCGAAACAGACAATTTTAGCTTTTTTGGAAGCCTTGGAAATGAAATTTAACGTTGCTAAGTTGTCTTCGACTTGATTGGCTGTGGTAACGATTTTGCAGACTTCAGCGCCCAAAGCAATTTCCTCTTCAAGAACAAGATTCAACCGTGACAACTCAAGGGTCATATCGAAGTCATGAAATGAAACTATTGGCTTAGCCCCCGCTTCACGCAGGTCATCAATTAATTCCCTCATGTTAGGGATGAACAAGTCTACGTCCACGTATTCGAAGCCGTTTCTCGCAGCGTCAACCAAAATTTTTTGGCGCTCATCTTCGCTTCCAGAGAATCTGCCGTGATGTTCAATTGATTTGTTTGTTGCGATCAGGGGCGTCTTGCTGCAGCGTGGAATCTCTGCGATGCGGGCGTGGTTTGTGAGGCTGTCCAGCCGTACTTCAATCAAGTCTGTATGTTGAGCCTCAGCTTCCTCTATCAAATCAAAAGCTTCTTCAACTGTTTTGGGAGGAACTGAAACGCAGATTTTGATGGTCAACGCTCTATCACAGCTTCTTCTTTCACTAATGTTCCGAAGTGTCTGCCGCCCTCTTCCACGCGAGCAAGAATCTTGTCTCCCTTCTTCAGGTCCGTTACTGCCTTGGAGCCTTCCGGAGTCACAACCCGTATGGTTTCGGCGTTCTGGGCAATCAGCTTCAAAGTTTTGCCGTTGTAATCTGCTTCGATGAGAAGCATGGGTCTCCACTCGATCTTCGACCGCGCAACATTAGTTAACCTGACTTTTCCTTCCCTGTCCACTACGAGAACTTCTTCCCCAGCCTTCAGCTCCGACAGGTATCTGGTTCGGGTTGGGGAAGTGAGGGCGTACAGTGAAAGTGGTCCAGCGTTTACACGGAATGGACGAGTTTCCACGTATGGGCTTTCATGAACTTCAGCTTGAACCAGAAACAAACCGGATGACTGGCAACCCACAAGAATGCCCTCTCCCGGCTTCATAAGCTCGCACGTGTCAATGCAGGCTCGGGCACCTGTTCCAATCTCCTTCACGTCAACAACCTCAACAGCAACCAACTCAAGCACAGAAGCCGCCTTCTTAGCAAAAGCAGCTGTTTCCTTGAGTTCTTCGAGGCTAGCAGTCTTCAGGACCACTCCGTCTGATCCAAGCTCCAAAGTTTCCAAGGCAACCTTTGCCTCTTTTGCGCTGGAAACCTGTGCGAGCAGTTTGGTTTTTCCTCGGGTCTTGGCGATGAGGTTCTCTAGGGGAATGATTTTCCAGTCTGGAGTGCCCACAATAATGTAATCGGAGTTGAGCTCAGCCGCCTCTATGGCTGTCTCCTCATCCTTTTTTCCCTCGATAGTTATTTTCACAGCGACAGCTCTGCCCTTAGCCTTCAACGCCTTAAGTTTCTCAGGGTCAAACGCTGAAAGAACGGTGACGTCTGCTTCTTCTGATGTTGAGGCGGTCTTAATTCCAGCCTTCTTGGCTTTCTCCAGATCTTTCGCATCAACAAGCACGGCATCACAAGTCTGAGCCGCAGACTTGAGCAACTTGGCTTTCTGGTTCTCGGGAAGCGATTCATCTACTTCGATCCACAGTTGTTTCATTCTATTCACCAAGAATCTTCAAAGCGTCGCTGACTGATGCCCCTCGGTGGACAAGGGCTGAAAGAGCCTTAACCATCTTTGCGGGGTCTTCATGCTGAAACACGTTTCTGCCAATCGAGACACCTGCTCCCCCAGCCTTCAGCGAGTCACTCACCATCTGCAAGACATCTCTAACGGTCTCCACTTTTGGACCGCCAGCAATAATCACTGGAACATGACAACAGCTCACCACCTTTTTGAAGGATTCAGCGTCGCCAGTGTAGTTTGTTTTTATTATGTCGGCTCCCAACTCTGCCCCTACTCGAGCGGCATGAGCCACCACATCCAAGGCGTGCTGATCCTTTATGCTCGGTCCCCGCGGATACATCATAGCCAGCAGCGGCATACCGTAATCGTCGCACTTGCAGGCTACGTTGCCCAGAGTTGCAAGCATCCGATCTTCCTGTTTGGCGCCTATGTTAATGTGTACAGAAACGGCGTCTGCGCCTAATCGGACAGCGTCCTCCACAGAGCAGATTTGAGTCTTACTGTTGGGGTCGGGACAATGCCTCGTGCTTCCGCACAGGTGAACAATCAAGCCAGCGTTTCCGGTGTCAACGCTTTTTGCTACTCCTCTGTTGAGAAGAACTGCGTCGGCTCCACCTAGCAAAAGTTTGTTAACAATCTCCTGCATGTTTGTTAGTCCAGTAACTGGACCGATTGTGACGCCGTGGTCCATGGGGACGATAACGGTTCGGTTGTCATCTCGAAGAATTCTTTTTAATCGCCTTTTTTTGCCTGATTCCAAATTTTTTTCTCTCCCTTAGATGAATTTTTTTGCTTTCAAGTATTCTGCATTGAGTACGCCGCATCCAGCGGCTCCCCTTATGGTGTTGTGTCCCAGAGCCAAAAACTTCACACCATTCAACACCGGGTCCTTTCGGATTCTGCCCACCACAGTGCTCATGCCCTTTCCCTCCATTCTGTCCAGTCTGGTTTGGGGACGATCCTTCTCTTTCATAACAACAACGGGCTTTGGTGGGGCTGACGGAAGATTGAGTTTTTGCGGTTCCCCAACAAAGTTCTCCATAGCCTCTGCTACGGCTTTGGGCTCCGCTTTCTTCTTTGTATCCACGAAGACGGCTTCCATGTGACCGTCAATTGTTGGAACTCTGTGGCAACTGGCTGAGACCTTGAAATCCGCTGGTTCCGAAGGAGAACCTAAAATCTTCTGCATTTCAGTCTCCATCTTTTGCTCCTCTCCCCCAATGTATGGAATAACGTTATCCACTATGTCCATGGAGGCTACGCCTGGGTATCCGGCGCCCGAGATTGCCTGCATCGTGGACACTATGACGCTGTTGATTCCGAAATTGTCGTAGATTGGTTTCAGGGCGAGTGACAGAACTGTTGTGCTGCAGTTGGGGTTTGTGACGATGGCGCCGTCCCACTTTCTTTTTCTGCGTTGTTCCTCGATGAGGCTGACGTGGCTGCAGTTTATTTCCGGGTTCAGCATGGGAACGTCGGGGTCCATTCGGTGGGCAGAGGCGTTGCTAACTATTACGTATCCGGCTTTGGCGAAATCTTCCTCTGCTTTTCTGGCTACATCGGAGGGCAAAGCTGAGAAGACGATGTCAACATCCTTAACGGCTTTCGGCGTTATGTCCACAACGTTCATTTGCGCAGCATCTTCTGGAATAGGCGTTGATTGTCTCCATCTTGATGCTTCACCGTATGTTCTTCCTTTGCTTCTTTCAGAGGCTGCCACAACTGACGTCTCGAACCAGGGGTGCCCCTCTAACAGTTGAACGAATATCTGACCGACGTTGCCTGTTGCTCCTAAAACAGCTGCTTTCAACATTTTTAGTCACCTTTTAAAGCATTCCTAACCAATTTTATGACTTTCTCTCTTTCACTCCAGTTTACGAACAGCAATATGCTGGATGTGATTGTCATTAAACCGAAGATGTTGACGGCATTCAATCTCAGAGCCTCAGCTACTCTTCCTGTGAGACCCGGCGTCTTTTCCAGATCAACACCCTTGATTTTGAGGAAGGCTAGCTGTTTTCTGACAGACATTGCAAGCGTTTCCTCGTGTTTCAGGATTACTTCATGAACTTTTTCGAGAAGCAGATTCGAATCTGACTTTTCTGAAGCGTAGAGTATCATGGAGTCATAGTTCACGGATAGCCCCAGCAGTTCTGCGTGGTTCTTCACTGTTTCAGTCAGCTCCTTTATTACTTGAGGTTGCTCAGAAACACGTTTGCCAACAACGGTGATTGACATGGCAGGAGACGGGTTTGCCAGAGCCACATCCAGCTCTGTTGAGAGCGCTCCCTTGATTAAGGTGCCTTCTGCATTTAGATCGCCGTGACTATGCTTGATCACCCTAACTTTTACTGACGAATCCTTGTATCGCAATGCCTTCCGGTGAATGAACTTGGTGCCTGAATCCGCTAATCCAACCAATGTGTTCACATCAATTTCTGGAAGCCTTTTGGGATTGCCTATTACTTTGGGGTCGGCAGACATAATTCCTTCAGCGTCGGTAACCATGATGAGTTCATCTGCCTCCAGAGCCTTCGCTAAGATAAAGGCGGTTGTGTCGCTTCCACCCCTCCCCAGAGTAGTCATCTTGTTGTCTTCTGTTCTTCCCACGAAGCCTGCAATCACGGGTACGACGCCATTCTCCACAAGGGGAAGAACGTTCTGTCTGGCTCTTTCGTAGCATATGTCCAAAATTGGGTTGGCGTCTGAGAAAACGTCGTCTGTTATGATGGGCCATTCCGGGTCGTGGGGATCCACGTAACGGGAGTTCACGCCTTGTGCCTTCAAGGCTGCGGCGATGATTCTGATGCTGGTTCTTTCCCCCATGGCCAGAATCTCATCTAAATCTTTCTTATGTAACCTGCCGTTAGAGCTGTTTTTGGCGGCGTGAAAGAGCGTGTCAGTCGTTTTTCCCATAGCCGAAACGATCACGGCGATTTGGGTACCCTTCTTGGTTTCTTCAGCAACTGCCGTAACTGCCCTCAATATCCGCTCGTGATCTGCGAGGCTGGAGCCTCCATATTTGACCACTATTCTCTTGATGTTTTTTTCCTGATTTTGTTTCATAACAACTAAACCCTCCATGAAGCCCAGAAAGCTAAGATGCGAGATTTTGTAGCTAGCTGGGCTTAATTATAAAAGAAATAGCCAAAGCTATAGAAACGCCAAGAAGTGCTTGTTGAAGTCATCGAATGGCTATTCATATGCCCAGTTTCCTTTGCCTGAGAAGAGAGAAGATATTCTGATATAAAAGATTATCGTAGTGGAAAAATGGAGTTGAAAAACGATTATACTCTGTAAAACCACTTGATTCTTGAATGCCTAAACATGTTTCTTTAGATATTCCTTTGCTTCATTGATGCTTTGGAAACAGTATTTGATCTCCTTGAAGCTCTGCCTCAATTTGATGACATCCGTTCTCACTTCAACGGGTTTCCTTTTGCCCTTCATGACCTCCAACATCAAGGAACACAGGCATTCTATGTCGTCTTCTTTGAAGCCTCGTCGGGTCACATCCTGGAAGCCTATCCTCAGACCTGACGGATCACCACGGTTGTGCTGATTATCGTAGGGCAGAAGATTCTTGTTCAAAATTATGTTGGCTTCCTCAAGATCAGAGGCAACCTTTTTTCCGCCACCGTAATTTCGAACGTCAACAACAATCTGATGGGACTGTGTAAACCCATTTTTCTTTCCCAATACTTTAACGCCATTCTCGAACAGACACTTACCAGCAGTCTGAGCGTTCTTAATCGTCTGCTTAGCAAGCTCCTTACCATAAAGTTTCAGCTCCAACGCTGCCAAACCCAAGGCAGGAAGCCTTCCAAGATGAGTGTTTGAGGTAGTCAACGGAAAGACGGCGTGCTGCACCTTCTTAATCGCCTTTTCCATCCTTTCATCTTCACAATTGGCGAGGATAACTCCGCCTTGAGGTCCGGGAAAGGTCTTGTGGGTCGATGCGGTTATGAAGTCTACTCCTTCCCCGAAGGGGTCCTGAAATTCTCCTCCGGCAATCAACCCTAAAACGTGGGCTGCGTCGTAGACAGTGTAGGCGCCCGTCTCCTTGGCAACCTTTGCCAGCTCTTTAACGGGATGAGGAAACTGGAAGACGCTGCCTCCGAAAGTCACTATGCCGGGTCTAGCTGCGTCAATTATAGCCGCAGACTTTTCCGAGTTAATATTCAATTCGTTTGTATCGTAGGCGTGGTTGATGGTCTCCAATCCTAAGACTCTGCCGGCTAGACCAGAGTAGTCATGGGTAATATGTGCCCCAGCGCTTAGAGGCAAAACCACCATCCGGTTATTTTTTGTCGTTAACGAGATGCCTTTAAAGGTGGCGAGGTTCGCGTGGGTGCCTGAAACCAGCCTCACGTCAGCCCAGTTGCATCCGAACAGGTCTTTCATCAGATCCGCTGCGTAATTTTCGATTTGCGTCATGTATTTCTGTCCCTGATAGTGCCGGGCTTTAACGTGTCCCTTAAGGTCGTTTTCTCCTTCAGCGTATCTGGACTCCAAGTCCTTTGACAAGCACATCATCTGCTCTACTGCTGGAGACTTGAGTCCCTCGCTTGCGATCAGATTTATGCACTCTTTTCCGCGGTATCGTTCATGGTTCTCGCTGGCGTCGATTAAGCCAAGAGCCGAATCCAAGAATTCATCTTTCACCATTTGTCTTCCTCCCAGAATCTTTAGGGTATCTCGTTGGTTTTTGAGCATTACGTTACTTATTTATATTTCTTCACGAGAAAAACGGCGACAACTGTTTATGATTTTGAAAAGGCTTCTTTTTGGTGGTTTCCCATGAAAAACTGCGACATATTGGCAGTCAATATTTTGATTTCATAAAGCTTTTCTTTATTTTTAATCTCGATTAAAGGGGGTAAGCAATGAGTGAAAAGAAGCTTCATTATGGTGTGCGCCTTCGAACCGACCAGTTGAAGTACTTGAGGACGGTTGGTAAGCCTTCCGAGTGGATACGGGAAGCAGTGGATGAAAAGAAAAGACGCGAAGAAAAGAACCGCAGATCAAAATAAACAATATGATGGACAACGCAAATCAGCACAGAGAATTTGATGTTCGATCCTACGAACATCCAAACTGAACCAAAATAAACAAGACTCAGCCACAAGTTCTACCCGCTTTTCATTTACAGACATTATTCTTGTAACATAATTGCCCAAATGTGTTTGAAATTTCTAAACTCACCCACAATAAACAAATTCTCAAGAAACAATCAGTAGTGAAAGCCAAAAGATTTCTGTCGGAAAAATTCTTTTTGAAAAAGATTTCCCTCAAGAAAGTGTCGGATTAATTAAAGAACCCTGATTTTAGTCCGACACATTTTTATAGGTGGTCAGCGAAATGCTCTCATCGAGAGTGGTATTGTGTCGGGTTATGACGGTAAAAAACCGGAAACAAAAGAGGAATTCATCAAGTTGCTGGCGACAGCCAAGAAAGAGGAAAGAAAAACAAGGAGGTCTCAGGGGAGCAGGTCGACAAAACCGACAATTAAGGGTACAGCAGAGGTTTTGGGGATTCACCGTGACACTCTGTATCAGTGGATGAGAGAGTTTGATGTTGACTTTTCGGATGCAGATGAGAAGGAACTAGTTTTTGAAGAGGCTATGAAGCGCAGAGAGCACACTTATCTGATTGGCGAGGCTTTGATGGGTGAAGGAACAGAAGTCGCCCATGTGGATTTGCTGATTGGAGACAAGGAAGGTCCCATCGGGGAGGCTTTTGCCAACGGCTTGTCAAACCTGTCTGCAGGTCACACTCCGCTTCTGGCAGTTATCAGACCGAATCTTCCACCTAAACCTCACACTCTTCTTGTGCCAAAAGTCACTGTGAAAAACATGGAGCAGACAGAAAAAATTTTTGGTCCTGCTCAGGCAGCTGTGGCAAAGGCTGTTGCTGACGCTGTTGAGGAGGGGATTATTCCGGAGGATAAGGTTGATGATTGGGTGATCATATGCAGCGTCTTTATTCATCCGCAGGCTAAGGATTACCGCAGCATCTACCATTACAATTATGGAGCCACAAAACTGGCGTTGAAGAGAGCCTTAGAGAACTATCCTCCACTGAAGAAAATCATGTATGACAAAGACAGGGCAAAGCATCCGATAATGGGATTCAAAGTGCCTAGGCTGTGGAGACCACCCTACCTGCAGATAGCGCTCGACGTTCCCAACTTAGAAAGCGTAAAGAAAATCATAAGCGAACTGCCGGAAAGCGACAGAATCATACTTGAAGTGGGCACACCCCTGCTGAAGAAATATGGCGTAAACGTCATCCGCGACCTGAGGAAAGTAACTAAGGACATGTTCATCGTGGCGGACCTGAAGACGCTGGATGTCGGAAAAGTCGAAGTTGACATGGCCTTCGAGGAAACAGCCGACGCCGTTGTAGTCGCTGGATTAGCAACCCCAGAAACCATCGACAAATTCATCGAAGAAGCAAAAAGGATGGGAATCTACGCAGTAATGGACCTGATGAACGTCGACGACCCTGTCGGCAAGCTTCAGTCCCTCAAACAATTACCCGACGTTGCGATTCTGCATCGAGCCATAGACGCGGAGAAAACAGGCAAAACGCGCTGGGAACTAATCAAAGAGATGCGGCAGACATTCCAAGGCAAGAAGTTTCTGGTAGCCGTTGCGGGCGGAATAACTCCTGAAACAGCGCCTGAAGCGTTGGCGAATGGGGCAGACATCATCATTGTCGGACGATACATAACGCAATCCAAGGATGTGGAGCGGGCAACCAGAGAATTCTTGAAGAGCACCAGAGAGATGGCGGAAGACATAGACCTCTTCAGAGTACACGTAGAATAAGGGGATATCCCCTCATTCTCTCTTTTTCTATAAACCCCCTTGTAATGAAAACAAGTTTTTTCATGTCTAATCTTAGAGAAAGGCGAATTGAACGTTAGCCAACCTTTGGCGGTTACAGTTTTTTAATTAACAATAGATATTTAAACATAGAAAACAGAATACTAGAACTATTGGTGAAAAAAATATGCCCACAATTAAAGCAACCGCAAAATTAGTTGAAAACGTCCAGACAATAGCGGATAACTCAAGAGGTCACAGCGTAGTTTTGGACCTAGGAACCGCAAAAGGCGGAGACAACACAGGACCGTCAGCATTAGAGTTGACGATTATGGCTCTGGCTGACTGCGCAGTAACAATATTCGCTGACGTTTGCAAGAAGAGCAACGTGGAAATCAGCAAAATGGAGGTTGTGGCAGAGGCGGATAAGCCCGCTGACTCGCCTAAACTAAATGGTGTAAACCTAAAGGTCAAAGTAACTTCGAAAGCAAGGGAACAAAAACTTAACGCTGTGTGGAGGAGAACAGAAGCAAACTGTCCGGTTGTATCCATCTTTAAAGACAACATACCGGTAACCGTTGAGTTTGAGACAACCGCTGAGTAACTCCTCTCATTCAGCGAATCTTCACCCAAATTTTCTTAGCGACCTTTTTGGTCGCGTTACTGTATAGAATCTAGTTTGCTACTTTTACTTTCACTGGGGTCTGTTACGGACATAGTTGTTCGTTGAATCGTTTGTCTTTTAAACTTCTTCAGCAGAACCGAGAGAACAGGTGAGCGCTTGGAGAGATTTAGTTGCCGAAGAGCCTTCCAGAATGTTTTGAGGCAGTGCCAAGAAACAACTAGGAATTTTGAGGGCTCAGAGGAAACTTTGAAGCATATCCTACAAGTAGAGGAAACTCTGGAGAGACTAGTGGCTGAACTGAATTAGCAGAAAAGTTTTTAGCTCCAGTGAAACCTGTCAATGACTAAAAGAACAGGGTTCACCATGAGATTCGTTGACGCCCACATTCACCTCGCAGACAGCAAGTACGCACATAACATTGGAGAAATCGTGGAAGACGCTAAACGATTAAACGTTTTTGTTTTGGTCGCCAATTCTATGGACCTAGAATCAAGTCGCCGAAGCCTTAGTTTAGCTGAGGAGTATCCTGATCATGTGTATGCTGCTCTGGGAATTCATCCTTGGAACACCAAGCAGCTAAATCCAAACGAAGTTGAAGACACGATTAAATTGATTTTCGAGAATAGAGAAAACAGGCAAAGAGTAGTGGCTGTTGGGGAAATAGGGTTAGATTCCAGTTACTCGGGAAGCGGAGAACCCACAGAAGCCCAGATGCAAGTCTTCCATAAGATGCTTTCCACGGCTGAGAAAACATCTTTACCCGTGATAATCCATTCCCGAGGAACCACCAGCCAAATCGTGAGCCTGCTTCCATCCTACAAAATCGAAAAAATTCTCCTACACTGGTTCAGCCAGCCCCACAGCCTCATATCTCAAATCGTAGACCGCGGCTACTACATCACCGAGGGACCACCATCAGTATTCTCAAACGGCATCCGAGAAGTCATCAGGCGCATACCCTTAACGAATCTGATGACAGAAACCGATGGACCGGTTCAGTTCAGGGGTCCATTTAAGGGTAAGCTGACTACGTCTTCCTTCATCCCCACCGTAGTTGAAGCCATAGCGCAGCTGAAGGGAAAAGAAAAAAGTGAGGTTGCTGACCAGATTTTCCAGAATTTCGTTGACTTTTTTGGAGTAGAAGGCGTAAGGGATAAAAGGCATGATGAGGGGACAATTGAGGACTAGAAAGGATGAAGTAACTGCTCACAGGGAGGGCGTGGTGAAAGTTTGGGAAAAGTGCGTACCGAACAGGTGAAGAGGATAGCTCGCCAGTTGCTGGACAAGTATCCGAACAAATTTTCAACGGATTTTGAAAAGAATAAACAATTTGTGACTGAGCTCACAAACATTTCTTCAACAAAACTAAGAAACAGGGTGGCTGGTTACGCTGCTCGATTGGCAAACACAATGTATGGTTCTGAAGCCCCTGAATCTGAAGAAGAATAGAGAAACTTGAAGTTAAAAGAGAGCAGTGTTTTTCTTTTTCATCAAGTTCTGTCGAAGATTTTTATAACCACTTACGTATCTCATAAATAAACGGAGCAAACAGAAAAAGAGGGAAAACCCGATTGTCAATGATAGATGGCTATCGAAAAGGCTGGGCTACCCGTTATCTCAGAGAGGCAAAGGCAGAGTTGACCGCAGCTAAAAAAACGCCTTACATGGCAGCAGGTTTCGTCATTGAAGCCCTGACCAAAGCCCAAGCAGCCATCTATTATAGCTTGGGGGACCCCGCTTTTATCATACCCATAGTCCATGAGACCCTCAGAACTAGAGAACAGGTTGAAGAACCGATCTTGAACTTTCTCGTCGAAATCGAAAAAACCCTCCAACAATTGGTACACAACCCCAAAACAGACAACGAAAAGACAATGGAACACGTGAACGACATAATCGAGTACACAACGGAGATAGTGGAGCTTTTCGGAGGCGAAAGCCAATAGTTTACGAGAGAATCAAACATGATTATCAGCGTAGAAGTAACATTTTTAGGAGTATTCCAAAGGCTTTCCGGAAAAAAACGTTTTCAGGTGAAGCTGGAGGAACCCGCAACAGTTAAAAAAGTTGTAAAGAATCTCACGGAAAATTTTTCATCCGAGTTCAAACAGGCTCTAGTTGACTCCCAGCTTGACGACCCCAGACCAAACGCTCTGATTCTTGTTGGAGGAAGGGAAATCAGCGTGCTACAGGGGCTTGAAACTGAGGTCAAAGATTCCGAGAAAATTGTTCTGCTTCCGGTGGTTCATGGCGGTTAACTCGTTCTCCAAGCAACTGCGGTTCAGCCAAAAAATTGCTAACCGAGCGGTGTAATGATTCTCAAGTTTAGTCAATTCTAAATCACTATAACCCGTTTATTTGTGTACGTGAAAACCTGCAATAAAAATTGATGTGAGATGCGTGTTGACAGCACATCTCCTTTATATGCTTAATATATACACCCAGTAAGAATCCAAAACAATATTGTTAGATATCAAAAAGCCTGTCAAAATTCGCCCTCATCACTGGAGTTTATGTTAACTCTCGTTTTGATAACCTATATAGACCACAAACCCACTACACCTGATTGCCCGAGTTGGGGAGCACGCTTGGATAGATCGGCTAGGCACTGCTGGTTGCCCGGTGGTCGGCTACAGTCGGTCTCACGCGATCACATCAACTGAGGCGGTTGTGGCTGGAGACTGGATGGCTGGCTATGCTTTGTTGATCTGCCTGGGCTTTGACCTAACTCGGGCATTTCCATTTTAGGCTAAACAAACATTTACTGTAATTTGCTGCACTAGAGAGTAAATGGGAGTAACGGCTTTAATTAGAGAATGGGCAGTTGCTTTGCCATTAGATAGGCGTTCTCTCCGTCCGCATAGTAGTTTTTGATTGTCCGCGAGATTTCGAACCCCAATTTTTTGTAAAGCTCCACAGCGGGCAGATTGCTCTCCCTAACCTCCAAGTAACACTCCTTTGCATTGTAGTTCACCATGGCTTGCGTAGCCTCTCGCATCAGCGCATACCCGATTCCCTTCTGCTGATGTCTATGCAGGACAGCGATGGAGATCACATGACCCTTCCTTGTTATTCCCAGCAGTTTAAAACTTGGAATCCCAGTTTCGATGCGGCACATAATGTAGCCCACTATCTCTTTGTCGACCTCAGCGACGATGAATGTTTCTGGGTAGCGCTTGTACAGATTCATGAAAAAGAAGGTGGTGTAGTTTTCGGGAAGACATTCTCGGTTTATTCTGATCACCCCCTCTAAATCAGAGGGGTTAAACCGCCTAAACTTGTAGTTAAGTTCCAAAACCATGGTCAACCATGCCTTCTATCTGCTTTTCCAATCAACTATGGTTGGAATGGTTCTAAGTAAACAAAAGTAAATATACTTTTTTGTAGAGTAATACATATCGGACTACGACGCGCGGGGGTTAAATTTTAACCAAAAAAAAATCACGTTAATGGCTGGAATTCAGTTTTTCTCAACATGCCTAATCGCAGAATGACTTTGACGGTAGCCATACTGCAAAAAAAGCAGGTCTGATAGGAGTCAGACTTCAGTATGATATCAGTAAGATATCAAGATATCAAAGAAGTATAATCCGTATACCCTTTTAGTAAAAAGGATATACCAACCTAATTCGTATATCCTTGACAGAAAAAGGGTATACTCGACAAAGAATGCCCTGAAAAAGACTATGAAGTCTTAACCAATTTCTTTCTGACAACAATAACAGAAAAAGTGGCAATTAGAAATAATGGCAGAATAATCCATAAGGGAAACTCTGGGATTATGATTGGTTCCATTAATGGAAAATTATCTTGGTTATTTTCATTTATGATGTAGGGTATGTCTCCTATTCCGTCTCCGTTGTTGTCTGTGCCGTTATAATCACCCCAGTAGTTTCCTTCCTTTCCGTTGTCCCAGAAATTAACAGATGTACTTGACTCGACGTTCTTATCGTTGTTTATGATGGTGTTACGATAAAACGTGTTATTCACGGCGTTGCTGGCAAGAGACACACCCCATCCTCCGTATCCGACATTATGGTAATTGGCTATGTAGTTGTCATGAAAGACATTGTATGTGCCTGAATTATCTATACAGATGCCCCAAAGCACATACGCATACAAATCCCCATTCATTATGTTGCTTGAAATTGTATTATATGAGCAAGTGCGTCCGTAATAGCCAATTGTGAATCCCATACATGTGTTGTTGTTTATCACGTTTGAATCCGCATATTCCATGTAGACTGCTTCCGAGATAGTGTTTCCGACAATGACATTAAAGGAAGTGTTCTTTAGAGTGAACCTGTAGCCTATTGTGTTTCCAGTGATGTTGTTACTTGACCCCGTCAAGGTTATGCCTCTTGTTATATTGCAGTTGATTATCTGGTTTTGGTCACCAATAACAGAGATGTCGCCTAATAGGTTCCAAGGAGTAGGAGTAGATACAATTGTTAAATTCATGAGTTTTACATTATTGGCATTTATGACGATTGAGTCCGAGTAGTTATATTCGGGGGGATTAGGAAAAAACTGTATCACATTGTAAGGTGGATATAATTTAATTATGGTGTTTTCCGTATTTTCACCTATTAGGGAGATTGACTTGTTAATCACCAATGTTTGGTTTATAGAACCTTCATAGGTTCCTTTTTTGACAAATATCGTGTCCAAATTATCAGACATATCAATAGCCTCTTGAATTGTAGAATAATTATCTGGAACAACAATCGTCTTAGGCTCTGCTTTCACTATGCCAATCTCTGGAAAAGCCACAAACAGAACTAAAAGAATCAGCAATAGAATTGATGCTGGTCTTTGCTCCCCCAACTAAATTACCTAACTTAGTCTGTCTTAACTTAGCTGAAAAGATTTTTTGTCAAGAAAAATTGACTAAGATTAGTCAAGAGAAATTGACCAAGTCTATCACCGATTTAGTTTCATCTTTCTCTCTGCTTTCTTTCTGTCCAAATGAACACAAGCAGTAAATCTGGTTTTCCTGATTGTTGTTCGGTGTTAAGTGTTGGGTTTCAGCGTTGTCTGCCATGAATGCGGAACTCTGCTGTATGAAGGATGGGATATGATTCCCCTCTATCGGCTTAGGAATAAGACTGACGGAAAATGTCCAAACTGCGGAAGGCGTTTGAGTATCCGTCCCCTAAGCATACACTTTCAAGACCGAGAGTTAACCACTTCACCTTCAACTGAACCCTAACACTACACTCTTTTTTTGAAGTTAAATTTTAACCCCAAACCTAAAAGAAATGCTAAAAAACTCACATATACGAAAACCGCGCGTGCTAGAAGGTTCGGAAATCCATCCTAATAGCTCCTTCTGATGTAGAACCACAAATTATAACTGGTGTCACTTGGAAGACTCCATTCCCCATAGGATGGAGTGATCTCGCTTGTTTTGAATGCTACCTTATAGCTGCCAGGCGTAAGCGTGCACGTTTCTCTCTCAGCTGCTTCCGGAGCCTGCTCAAAAATGAATGGCATCCAAGTCAATGCTTTGACATGGGATTCAGGGGAGGCGTTTATGGTAATTGAAACAGTTTCGGGTCCGCTGAAAAAGATAGTCAGTACGTAGGGGCTATCGTTTACTATTGTCATTTCACAGATACCCCCAAGCTCTTTCTCGGTACCCGAAGGAAGGGACATTGTGCTGTGTTCCTCGTTAAAATAAATTTTTTCTATTTCAGTCTCTATTACTGCTTTTTCTGCATCTTGAACATACACGCTTCCCCCATGAAACCAGACAATCCCTTTGTAAAGCGTGATACTAGTGTTAAACTTCCTATCTTCCCTGAATTCGGTAGCCGAAGTGAAAAGCACATCTGCCGATGTATGGCTTAAAATAGCCTCCGCCTTTTCCTTGTTTTCATGCCAATTTGAAGCATACACCTCAAGTAATATCGAGTATTTCTGCAGCCCCTCATTGAAGGCTCCATTCATCACCAAGGCTTTAGCCCATTCGTAATAGCAGCTTTGAATTCCATCCTCTGCAGCCGTTAAATTACCAGGGCTATGGTATTCGACTTCGATCACTTGCATGTACTTCTCTATAGCTTCCTCGAATTTTTCCTCCCCTTGAAGCATAACACCCCAATTATAGTAGCATACAACAAATCTTTCCATAATAAAATCCTTTGTTACGCCACTCAGGGGCCAATAATAGTGTTTATCCAACATTGTTTGGAGCTTTTCTATGGCGACCTCATAGTTGCCCGCCTTGATTAACTCGTCGCTCCATTCAGCATATGCATCTACAAGAAGAAACTTGGCATCGGTGAAATACTCGGAATCTGGATGTTGGTTTCTTAACATTTCAGCTTTCTCAATGGCTAAGCCGTAGTTCCTTTCTTCGTAGAGTCTCACTGCATCTTCATATAACTCTCTGGCTTCTCTTTCTGGATCAAGAAGATCAGCAATAGGTCCTGCAGCGAACAACAAAGCTAACGCTACAAAAACTACGATCGGAACGGCTAGAAATTTCTTTTTCATCTCCTGTAATCTGATTGATGCTGAAAATTTATAACTTTTTCTGTAATCACGAATCTTTCATCTAATTCGTGCGTTTACTCCATCTTAAGGTTCTCGGAGTCACCATTTAAAGTGATGAAACAAGATTACTTTCACTGATCTCTCCCCTCTCTGCAGTCATACGTTGTGCCACATAGTTTAAAACAAATCATCGAGAACCCAATATCAAACATCAACAAGATAATTTAACATCAAAAAAGGTGATATAGAAATGGAAGATAATGACCTGAAAAACCTCCCCGGCGTGGGACCCGCCACAGCCAACAAACTCAAATCATCTGGATTCACAACCACAGAGGCACTCGCCGTGAGTCCACCCAGAGAAATAGCAGAGAAAACGGGGATAGGATTCAACACCATCCTCAACATCGTGACCGAAGCCAGAAAAAAAATGGGCGTAGACTTCATAACCGCAGAAGACCTCTGGAAAAAGAGGCAGGACATGCTCAGGTGCTCCACAGGCTCCAACAACCTAAACGAGCTTATGGGAGGCGGAATCGAAACCCAAGCCATGACCGAACTCATAGGCGAATACGGAGTAGGCAAAACCCAGATATGCCTGTCGCTCTGCGTTAGAGTCCAGCTTCCAGTAGAGCAGGGAGGATTAAGTGGAAATGCTGTTTACATCGACACTGAGGGAACCTTTATTCCTGAGCGGGTTTTCCAGATATCTGAATCGCTGGGGCTTGATCCCCACGAAACCTTGGGAAACATCTTTCTGGCAAGGGCTTACAACAGCAGCCATCAAGAATTGCTGACTGAGCATCTCTTCAAGTTTTGTCCAGAAAACAACGTGAAACTCGTTGTCGTAGACTCGATGATTGGACACTTCAGAGGCGAATACGTTGGCAGAGAAAACCTTTCCGAACGCCAACAGAAACTTAACAGCCAACTCCACAAGCTGCTGAGGCTGACAGAAGCATACAACATATCAGTTGTGATTACCAATCAGGTTCAGGCTAACCCCACAGCATTCTTCGGAGACCCGAACAGACCAGCAGGCGGAAACGTCATGGCACATGCATCCACGCACAGAGTCTACCTGAGGAAAGGCGGAAAAGGAACCAGACTCGCCACAGTCATAGACTCTCCCTACCTGCCGGAAAATAAGACGCGATTTAAAATCACAGAGAAAGGCGTCGAGGACGCAGAAGAGTAACACTATTCGATTCGCAGGGTCGCCTCTTTGACTGCATCCTCCATTAAGTGGTATGCGGCTAGGTTGCCGTCAGTCGAGGACAGGATCAGCCAGAGGGCGTCCCCCCACAATTTCATGTATTTGAGGTCAATCGGCGAAGGCGCTGCCGGTGCGGGATGAGAATGAAAAAGACCAACGAAATCTAAACCCTCTTTTTCTGCCTCAGTTATGGCTGCGGCAACCTTCTCGGGGTCTATCTCAAACCTTACTGTGGACTGTAACCTGTTTGGAGCAAACTCAACTTTTTCAACAATAGCTTCGTTCTGGGACAATTTTCCGAAGAGCAACGCACAAGCTTCAACAGGGTGCACCTTCTCTGCTTCTCGCTTCAACAGATCAACATGGTGGCGCCGCAACCGCAAAATCAACAAACTACACCCCAAAGTTCAATGATAGTTGTACGTTGCTTTTAGTTTTTCATCTAAATTTGCCCCTTCTTTTAGTTCAAATCCATTGTGGAACAGCTGCCACAACACTAGGAACGATTAATAAGTTCCACCCCTACTTCAAAACATAGAAGGCTTTTAGCAGCAGAGATGGGAACATGGAAGTATACTTCAAGGAAAAGCCCTCGCTCAGAAACCCAACCTTGATTGCCGCCTGGCCTGGCATGGGGATGCTGGCTAGGATGTCAGCTGACTATCTGGTCCAGCAGTTAGAAGCGAAACAGTTTGCTGAAATCCGCAGCCCAAGCAACGACATCTACTTCAAGGATGGAATGGGAGAACTCAGCCAATACAGACACCGCTTCTACTACTGCAACGGAAAACAAAGTGACCTGATAGTTTGCAGTGGGGAGGTTCAGCCCCAATCATCAAGTGAACTGAAGGAGCTGGCTAACCAAGTTTTGGATGTGGCTGAGGAGTTTGGCTCTAAGCGGGTGTACACTTTTGCGGCTGTTCCCAATCCTCGTGATGTGAAGCCGCGGGTCTTTGGGGTGGTGAACAAGCCTGAACTTGGAGAGTTTTTGAGGGAAAAGGGTGTCCAGTTAGTCAGCGGGGATGGAAGAATCATGGGTCTTAACGGTCTGCTGATAGGCATCGCCCAGCAGAGAAAGATGGAGGGAATATGTCTGCTTTGCGATATAAGATACTTGGACATCCCCCAACCCAGATCAGTTCAAACCGTTCTCAGCACGCTAACCAACATTCTAGGAATCGAAGTAGACCTGTCTGAGCTGGAACGCCAAGCTGAAGAGATGGAGCAGAAAATAGAGAAAATCAGGGAACACAGAACTCCTCAAGAGGACAGACCGAAAGAACCGCGATACATAAGCTAGGCGAAGCAACAACTTTCTTATCGTGAGTCTTCTGTAAATCTGCAGAATTATTGTTCACGGCGACTCCATCTTCTAAGGTCTTCATGGCACGATTTGCTGTAAAACACGGTTAAGATGAGCGTCTACACTGCAACACACTGTATTCAAATGTAAACACCAGATTTTATTACTACTTATGGGGTAAACAAAGAAGTCTAATCGGAGTCTAGAGAGATGACAAAAAAAACACAGGATTTTGTTGCCCTCAAACAGGTCTTAGCGGAGATTCTTGGAGAGATTTGCACCATGACTAATTGCCAAAGTGTCGGTATCAGACTAGAAAACAGTGGAGACTACCCCTACTACGTCTATGAGGGCTTCCCAGATTTCTTCATCCTTAAGGAGAACAGCATCTGCGCAAAAGACGATGACGGCAACTACATTCTCGACGAGAATGGCAGCCCATTTCTAGAGTGTATATGCGGAGACGTGCTCAGGGGAAATTTTGATCCGACTCTCCCGTACTTCACAGAGAAGGGAAGCTTCTGGACCAACAGTACAACGCGGCTTTTGGGTACCACCGCAGATAAAGAGACGCTGGGGCGAATACGCAATATGTGCCATAATAGCGGCTATGAATCGGTGGCTTTGATTCCCATGCAGGCAGGTAACAGAACAGTGGGGTTGATTCAGATGAACGATCCCCGCGAAAACATGTTTACGCCAAAAATGATTGAAAATTGTGAGCTTATAGCAGATCGCGCAGGGGCAGTTGTTGTCAACGCCATTGAGATTCAAGAGAGAATGAAGGACATTTCCGATTTGCTAAACAAACTTAAAAGCAACAAAAGTTAGCAACTGTGTTAGTGTTTCACTGGAACATTTTCTATCAAGAATTGTCGGTTTATCGTGGTTGCTAATTGGATTTCGGTTTTGGTCGTGTCACCTCCAAGGTTACTGCATAATCGTAGACCCTTGCTGTAGCTTCCGTATCTGTCATGGACCGCAAGAAGGAGAGAATGTATTTTTCGAGGAAAACACTCCATTCAGGTCCAAGGTCATGCTGAAGGTGAAAGACGTCCTTGTTTCCTTGAGTATGATGGAAACATTGGAACCACCTCGCGAAATGTGGACCTCCAAGGTGCTCAGTTATCAAGTAAACGAAGGATTCATAATTCAAAGCGAGCCCCATGGAGTTCACGATGTTTACGGCATCTAAAGCTCCAGATTTGGTTCCTGCTTCAGCCAAACTTTCAACCTGAACGGTCTTCAGAATCTCTCGGAGGGTTTGCCGTGGAAAACTGGCGTCATTCTTCCGGTCAGACCATCTTGAATAGAGGGAGTATTTGCGGAGAAGCTTGTTCAGCAGGACGTTAACACTAACCCCCTGCTTCGCTGCCTCCTCCTGCAGAACGTTGTCCCACTCATTTCTAATGCGGAAAGTCCTTGTAATGGTCTTTTTGCGTGTACCGAAACGGTTAACCCTACTCAAAAATGAACATCTTCCTTACCTACCCAAAATCAGGGGATACCCGACTGCAAGTTAATATTTAATGTAGAATTGGTTTAAAAGATTTTACTGTCAAACTATTTTTCGCGGGCATGCTTCAGTATGTGACCTGTTTCCGGCAGAATTAGCTTTTCCATGACAAGTTTGACTGCCTGCGGCGATCCGGGAATACAAAAAAGCACCTTTCCTTGGTCTGTGACCCCGGCTAGGGCTCTGGTCATTATCGCTGCTGAACCAATCTCGTCGTAGCTCAGTTTTCTGAATAATTCTCCAAACCCAGGCAATGTCTTAATCATCAGGGGTCTCAATGTCTCGATAGTCACGTCCGTTATGCTGACTCCGGTTCCACCACACACTATGATGGCATCCACCTCTTCTGAGCCGATGGCATTGCCCACATATTTTCCGAGTAGAACCCGATCATCAGGCAAGATTTCACGGGAAGCCACGCTGTGACCAGCCTTCCTTACAAGTTCAACAATCAAGTCTCCTGAGGGGTCAGAGAATGCTTTTCTTTCCTTAAGTTTCTGGTAGCGAGATGAACTGGAAACTATGACTGAAAAATTGATTTTTTTGGGCGCCTCATTTTTGTGTTTGCGGCTGGATTCGCTCATGGCTGTTTCTCCTTCACTTTGCGGACTACATGCAGGTTTTGGATGCTGGTGCTTGGATACTGTCCACTTTTATCCTTTTCATACTGTTTGGTCATGTCCCAAACCGTTAACAGCGCCGTTGCAACCGCGGCGAGAGCCTCCATCTCCACTCCTGTCTGCGCTCGGGTCTTAACGGTTGCTTCAGCCTCCACTTTGGAGTCATCAACAATCTGCAGCTTAACCTCTACGCTGGTTAGGGGTAAGGGGTGACAGAGGGGAATCAATGAGCTTGTGTTCTTTGCTGCCAAGATTCCGGCGACCTTAGCCACCTCAAAGGGGTCACCCTTCTCAATCTTTCCTTCT
>Ga0315548_1000268_pt1 | contig 48977 bp, 47 predicted proteins | sample SalMarSW160110MG_2_FD_202540 | JGI IMG/M metagenome (GOLD analysis project Ga0315548, IMG submission 202540) | Salt marsh sediment microbial communities from the Plum Island Ecosystem LTER, Massachusetts, United States - Salt Marsh Sediment SW1601-110 ... | reverse complement strand
TTAAAGCAATCAATATAAAAAAAGACCTGCTGACAATAGAAGAGTAAACGCTAATTGCTCTTCTGTTTCTTATTTTCTCCACAAGAAGAATAGAAGGCAATTGAATAAGTTGCGCCAAAAAAGGTATGGCTGCCAGGATTCCGATTAAAACGTTAGAAGCTCCCAACTTTAAAGCGAATGCTACTAGAAAGGCGCCGCTGGTGAAGGTTACCATAGCCTGGGTGGAAAGCCCATCATTTATAATAGAGCGGAGCCCTTTTTCTATTTCTTCATTTGCCAAAGTATCTTTAGTTTTAAAATTCAATAAAATCTCTTTTATATTTTGTAATAATATAAATAAAAACACCCCTCTTGTCAAACTTTTTATCAAAATATGTTTGCCAGATAATACTTTCCGATTGTACAAATCACCATTAAAGTCTGAATATAGGCTGTTTTAATTATGATGTTATAAAAGTTTGTTTTATGCTTTAAGTTTTCTCATTGTTGACATTTTCATTTATTTTCAGTATAATGAAAAAAGATATGATGTCTAAAAACTTAATAAGCAAAAAACACCTTAGAGAAACATTCCTTAATCTTTTTAAATCAAATCTATCTGCGAACGAAATCGCAATAGGAATCGCCCCTGGGGTATCCATAGGCATTATTCCTCTTTACGGTTTACATACTATTGTTGCTGTTATTCTTGCAATGTTAATACCACGGATAAATAGGATTGATGTTTTATTTGGAACAACCAATGACTTTACCTTTTATTGTATGGTTTGGGTATAATCGTTGTAGAGAGGTTCATTTCGGAACGATGTCGGGATCCGCAAAAAATTTCTTTATTAGTCAGGGATTTTCGATATTATATAAAAATATGCATTCGTACTTGAAACCGTACACGGGAAAAAGTTATCCATATTACATTTTAGGCAAAAAAATTAAGAATAACGGAGAAGATTAGTTGTGAAAAATATATTAGGGAAGGTTCTATTTCTTTTTGTGTTTTTTTTATTCCTTTTCCTGCTAATTACAAAATACAATTCGAAAGAAGAAAGTACATTTAAAACCAGCAAAGTTGAGATAGTAAACGGAGATCGAATACTTATTTTAGCTCCCCACCCGGATGATGAAGTGCTTGGATGCGCGGGCATCATTCAGAAAGCAAGTAAAATGAAATTACCACTGCAAATAGTTTTTCTGACTTATGGAGATAACAACGAATGGTCATTTATTCTCTACCGTAAACGCCCCGTACTGATTCCCAAATCGGTACGTCAAATGGGAGAAGTTAGATACAGAGAAGCAATTGAAGCGTGTAAGAGTTTAGGAGTTTCCGAATCTCAATTAAAATTTTTGGGATACCCTGATTTCAGGTCTTTAAACATATGGTATTCCAACTGGAACAATAGACCTCCGGCTAAAAGCATGCTAACAAAAGTAAACAAAGTTCCTTATAGTAGCGCATTTCGTCCTGGTGCACCTTATAAAGGAGAAGAAATTGTCAAAGATTTAAAAAAAATAATACTCCAATTAAAACCAACCAAGATTTTTCTTTCCCATCCGGCAGATCACAACCCCGACCACAGAGCATTGTATCTTTTTGCAAATATAGCTTTATGGGATATTGAGACTGAATTGAAACCGGAAGTATATCCTTATTTAATTCATTATAAAAAGTGGCCCAAGCCAAGAGGTTTTTCGCCTGCTTTAGATTTAAATCCACCTAAATCCTTTGTGATGAGAGAAACCAATTGGTATTCTAATGAATTATCATTAAGCGAGATAGGAAAAAAATGGCAAGCCATAAAAAAACACCGCTCTCAGTATATGTCAGCAAAAAAATATTTGACTTCATTTATTAGAAAAAATGAGTTATTTGGTGATTTAGATGTAATCAAATTAAATGACAAAGCACCGTATGCTATATTAGAAACCAAGATGGAAGAGGAAATAATGGAAATGGATGACAAATTAACAGAAAAGGAGCAGGAAATTTTTACCGTTATTGAGAAATCATTCGTTTCTATAGAAAACAAAAATCTTATAATTAACACTCAATTATCACGATCAATTAGTGAAAAGGTAAGATACTCTGTATTCGTTTTCGGGTATCGATCAGATATCAACTTCAAAAAAATGCCAAAAATCCATATTGTTTTTGATCCGAAAAGCTATAAGGTTTTCGATCAAGATCTTTTAATTTTAAATAAAAAGATAAAGGTAGAGAGAAAAAGAAAAGAAATGAAAATTTGTATTCCCCTTAAATTGCTTGGCAACCCGACTCGTATTTTAATAGGAGCGAAAACATATACAGGTAAGTTACCTTTAGACTGGAACGCCTGGCGAGTTATTGAAATAGAATAAGTGATACTGAAATATATCGGGCCGCTTTTGTACGTTATACATGTACATATATAATATTATCTTACTTGGAATTTTTAAAATTATCTCCATCACCAAAAATTAAGAAGGATAAGGGAAAAGGTCTTTACCTTCCCAGAGGGTTATGTTACAATTAAAATAAAAACTAAGGAGGTCATATGCTACAAATTTCTTTGATTATACTCGGATGTTCGGTAGGAATTGCTCTGTTTTTTCATTTGTATGCCGTTTCAAAAATAAAATTCGTATGGAAGGAAACGGGTGGCACGATTATGTCGATGAGTGATCTGGAATTGGTTAAAGAGGTTATCAATTTGAACATGAAACTTGCAATATACTACATTGTATTTTATGTTATGTTGATTATTGTTTTAGGGATGCTGGTATTAAATAAATTATTAATGCAGGCAAGCATTATATTATTTCTGTTCGGGATAATAACTCTTAATATCGGACTCTGGGGTAAAAAATACGAAAATAAAATCAGAAATATGGAGGTGAAAAGCAGTGACCCCGAGATAAAAGAGACCTTCGAGAGATACTTAAAAGAGTGGAAAGAGCCGAGACTTCAGCTTGGACCTTAGGGTTAATGCCGACCGCTGACGGCAAAAAAATAATTGCACATGTAGGACATGTAGTTAATATAGGAATAAAAACTTAAAATTATAACAAAAACTCTTAAAAAACAATCAAATATTACGCAAGTCCAAGATGTTGACAATCAAAAACTTAAGAAAAAAGGCAAGGTTTTTTCTCTTAAGGCCTTGACTTTTTTGAAAACGTTGTTATAATATTATTATATACAAAAGGTTCTTTCGCAAGAAAGAACCTTTTTTTATTGATATCATTTAAATTAAACTAAAGTCACAACCACTTTTTTCGTTTAAAATAAAATATCGTCGATACGCCGACAATAATAATAAGTCCCCATACCGTAAAATAACCCCAGCGCCACTTGAGTTCGGGCATAAAAGAAAAATTCATACCGTAAACTCCTACGATAAAAGTCAAAGGGATAAAAATAGAGGCAAACATTGTTAGTACCTTCATAATTTCATTCATTCTATTGCTTATACTCGAAAGGTAGGTATCGTGGAGCCCGGAGAGCATATCGCGAAAAGTCTCCACGGTATCAATGACCTGAATGGTATGGTCATAAACGTCTCTGAAGTATATAATTGTATTTTCCGCAATAAGAGCAGGCGCTTCCCTTGTAAAGGCATTTACTACTTCTCGCAGGGGCCAGATAGACCTACGAAGTAATATCATATCTTTTTTGAAATCATATATAGCGTGTAGAGATTCGGGAGCTACTCTTTCGACAATATCCTCTTCTAAATCTTCTATCTCATCTCCCATTTTTTCAAGCACGGCAAAGCAGTTATCGACAGCAGCATCTATTAATCTATAAAGAAGATAATCGCTTCCCATCTTTCTTATTCGCCCTTTTGCTTTTTCTATTCTTTCCCTTACCGGGTCAAATACGTCCCCTTTTGTTTCCTGAAAGGAGATAACGTAATTCTTACCCAGAATCAAACTTACCTGTTCCGCTTGAATTTCACCTTTACTATTATAATAAAGCATCTTTATCGCAATAAAGATGTAATCATCGAAATCTTCTACTTTAGGACGTTGCGTAGTATCTCCAATATCCTCCAGAATGAGAGGGTGAATACCAAAATATTCCCCTATCTTTTCGATAATATCGGTATTATGAACGCCATCTATGTTTATCCAGGTAATAGAATCTTTCTCTTTAAATGGAAAACATTCTTCGACTTTTTTTACTTCTTTTTTCTGAAATTCATTTTCATTATAATCAATTATCGTAATACCGACCTCGGCGGTTTTTTTCTTTCCGATATAGACCACGGAAGCAGGACCAAGGGCTTTCTTTTTTGAAATTTTTTTAGTCTTTTTAGCTTGCTTCGCCATGTGTCCTCCTTAATAAACTACCATAAGAATTTTTCAAATAAAGTCAATAGGAGTTGTGTATGAAATTTCATCTGAAAAACCGAATATAAAAATTTAAAAGTAAAATGACAAACAAAAATGCAAAAACTGAAAAAATTGGGGCGCAGATAAACCCAGATTTAAAAAGATTTTTTTATTTCAACCTTTCAACTGTTTAACTTTTTATTAGAGATGGTATTTAGGCTGAACAAATATATTTTTGTAATTCGTTCTTTTTTTTGATTCATTTTTGAATTTTGATTTGTAATTTTACATTTTGATATTTGATTTTTACATTTTTGCGGCTTTGCCGCGTTATCAATATTCCCTTAATGCCTGTATTATAGGCAAGGCGGCGGCTCTTAGTGCGGAAGGGAAAGAAGCAATAACAGTTGTAATAACTCCCAGAAAGAAGGCACGGATAAAGAATACGGGCATAATCCTGCCATAAATATGGGAACTCATAGGAATATTAAATCCTTCCAGGGCTCCTGTCGGTATAGGGATACCGACATTTTGAAGTAACAGAGCGCCTATAAGGCCTATAAAACATCCTAAGATTCCACCAAGTAGTCCAATCCAGATGCCTTCACTAAGAAAGATTCCTACAATTTGCAATTTACCGTATCCTATTGCTCTCATCGTACCAATTTCCTTTTTTCTTTCCCAGGTAGAAACCATCATCATGTTCAGAATACCGAAAAGAGCAAGTATCAGAAGTATTCCTCTTATAAAGCCGGTCGCGCTTTCCTGCATCCCTCGGATGCCGAGTATATCTTCCATATAATGAGAATATGGGAAAACTTCCACATCGAACTCAGAGAGCTTATTTACTAGTGAATCCACAATAGTTTCGGTCTTTTCGGGGTCTTTTAGAATTATCGTAAACTCGGATACGGCATCTGTGCCTATTAAATCTTGCAATATATCAAGAGGTACAAAGATATTGATTTTTTCGAAATCCGAGAAACCAATTGAATATATTCCTGATATTTCGAGGTCTATAACATTATGAGTTTCATAAGTAGTTCTGCTGTATAGAAAAACAATGCCGTCAATCCCCGTCTTTAGAAGAGAAGAAAGCTCTTTGCCCAACAACACTTTATACTCTCCTTCCCCGGGAATATTACCTTTCACGTTTTTTTTCGTTAACAGTCCGAATTTTGTCTCCTTTATAAGATCCAGACCATTTATTAAAACCGGAGACTGTTTCCCCGCGTAAGAAATCAATCCTCCGGCTTTTAGTCTGGGATAAATGGCTTCGATTCCATTTATTTTTTTTATACTGTCTTCTATTGCAGTAAAATCGCGAAGCAGCAAATTATTAATAGGTAGACGGTCGGATTCTCTGTCGTAACCCGTCTTGTGAATCTTTATATGTCCTACACCCATCTTAATGTAATTTTCTATCACATCGCTCCACTGCCCTTCTCTAAGAACATCGAATAGAATAATAACCATGACTGCAACAGCAACGGTAAACGAATTTATCAAAGTCCGTTTTCTGTTTCTTCCTATATTTCTAAAACCCAACTTGAATATGTTCATAGCGTCTTCCTCAAAGCATCAACAGGCTTCATTCTCACAATGTATAAAACGGGATAAAATGACCATAGAACAGCCCAGATAACGGCAAAAACAATATGACCAAGCCATTTTAGCGGTACAATCTTGGGATAGAGATTCCCTGACATATAATCCATCACTCCCCCCACCTCTCCTAGAGTAATTCCTCCTTTCAGCAAAAACCTGATAATAATATAAGAACAACCTGTACCAATCAAAGTACCAATCAAAGAAACAAAAATTATTTCAATAAGTATCATCTTTGTAACAAAAATACGTGAAGCACCTATTGAACGGAGTGTTCCTATGTCATTCTTTCTTTCAAGAACGCTCGTAAGAACCGTATTCATGATAATACCCGCGACGAGTATCAAGATTATTGCCGCGAAAATATTCATTTTAAAATCGGTAACTTTGAAAAGATCTTCGATATTCGTCAGCCTCTCTTTCCACGAAGTTATTTTAAAATCAGGAAAGACTTTTCGTAATTCTGCCGCGTAATCATCAGCTTTCCAGAAATCCTCGAAGTTTATCTGAACAAGTCTTACTTCTCCCTTATCCCAACGCAGCAGCATTCTAGCGAGGTATATAGGAAGTAAAAGACCCTTGCCGTTTCTAATACTGCGGTAATTTTCAGCTGTACTGTCTACTTTTGCTGGAACCACGCTAAGGCCACCGTAACGGTCGCTCCCGAAAAGAATAACGGTGTCGCCGACTTCGGTATCGAGCATTTTTGCCGTTTTCTCTCCAATGATCGTACCGGAAATATCATCTTCCGAACCCACCGCAGTTTCTATTGAAAAGCTGTCTTTAACAACCATAGCCGGACTGAATATTTTGCCAGATATTGTTGCATCAGGTATTATTTGTGAGATTTTTTCTTTGATGCTTTCATATTCTTCTATCGAGTGAACGGCAAACTCGAGAGGTTCGGCTTGTGCCGGTTCGAAGACAATCATCCCTTGCTGGTTCAACATAAACCTCAAAGCGGAAATTTTAAACCCCTCTCCGATACCATCCATTGTTTGCATCGCGATCGTAGAAATTGCAATACAAACGGCAATAACCAGACTTCTTCTGAAGTATTTTATACTATTTCTTATTGCGGTTTTGAACAACATCTTTTACAATCCTTCCGTCACGAAGTTCCAATTTTCTGCCGGCTATTTTAAAAAGCCTCGGATCGTGAGTTGAGAAGACGAACGTTACACCTTCGGTTTTATTCAGTTTTTCCATTATTTTGATAATTTGCATTCCTGTTTCTGAGTCGAGATTTGCGGTCGGTTCATCCGCAAAAACGATGTCCGGTCCGCTTACAAGTGCACGAGCTATGGCAACCCTCTGGCGCTGTCCTCCCGAAAGTTCATCCGGTTTATGAGAAGCTATATCGCTGATGCCTGTTTCTTTCAATATTCTTTTAGTCCGTTTCTCCCTGTCCGCCTCTTTTTTGCCTTTCAATATAAGAGGAAGTTCTATATTTTCGAATGCCGTGAGAACGGGTATCAGGTTAAAAGTCTGGAATATGAAACCGACACGCGTTTTTCTTATATTTGTAGCTTCACTTTCCGAAATACTGCTTACATCGTTGCCCTCAAAATAAACTTTTCCGGAAGTAGGCAAATCGAGAAGACCCATAAGATTCAACAATGTCGTTTTACCGCTGCCGGAAGGTCCGGCAATAACCGCGAACTCGCCTTCCTTTATGGAAAATGAGACCTCCCTGATGGCATGGACTGTAGTTTTTCCTAAAGCATAATCTTTTTTCACTTTTTCCAAATTTAAAAGCATGTATCCTCCTTAGAGAAAATACCTGAATTCAAGAAAAAGACTATTTTTATATGTGATAAAGTCAAATTCTCTTCCTTTTAAAATTCTTATATAATTCAAAGAAATAAGAGCGTTATCAAAATGAGTGGAACTCAAAGAAATCCCTACGAGCCCGCTCTTCCACTGGGGGTGAATCAAAGAAAACAAACCAATTCCGCTTGTCTTATCCTTTGTCCATTGAAGCATCGAGTATATATAATGTCTTCCGGTATATCCCCAGTTCAAAAATTCGATTAAAGCCGCATCATCCAGTGCGTCATACTCGTCCGTTGTAAGGCCCGGCGGATTATAAAAGTACTCGCTTTGTATATAAAAATTACTGCCAATAGTTTTATTGAATCCTACGGTAGAACCTAACGAGAAATCTCCGTCAGAATACTCCAAAGAATGGTCCGAAAATATAGTAAAACCGGAAAGAGAAAAACGGACCCCCAGTCCCGTAAAGACAGCATCCCTGCTAAAAATAAGCGGGAAATGAGATTCGATCCCGGACGTGAAAAAAGTAAACCTGAAACCAGCTTTGATACTGTCGATATCCGGGAGATTGTCCGGCAAAAAGATAATAAACTCCGGAGTCATATATAAGATATTGTTGTATCTAACACTTAAGATGTTTTTCCCCGATTTCAGAAGTTCTTCGTCAAAAGGTGACATAGAGGAGCGTGCATAGAAAAAAGGAGAATAAAACATGCCGTATCCCCAGAATAAACTTTCTCTGCCAAGAGAAAACTCGAGACCTTTGTGGTATAAATTTACAACTGCCCTGTCTAAAGAAAAATATATGGTGTCAACAGGAGAAAGGAAACCAGCCCTTATAGAAAAAGTAAACGATGAGTTATCATTCCTTTCTTCCATAAGGATCCTATTTTCAAAATGATAAAATATATTCTCCTCTGTAAGAATCAATTCACTTCCGAAGGAAGGTTTGAAAAAACAAAATAAAATAAAAATCATCTGCTTAAATTTTCCGGTTTGAAAAGTGATGGGGGAATCTTCGAAAGGCTTTTGAAAGAAAGAATCTTTACTTCAGTATAACTTTTAGCACTTAAGACATTAGACATCTTTAAATAAGTCGCGTAGGGTTGCCCTTCAAAAATTTTAATACTATCCATACTCATTTCCCTGAACAATCTACCCGACATAGTATAATATTGCAGTTCGGATGGAATAAAATTGGATTTACGCACTTTCATCGTAATTCTTTTATAAGGAGCTTCCCTGCTTTTCCCTTCAATCTCAAGAAGATAATAATTGCGGACAGAATCTATAAAAGAGGCTTTGAAATTTTTTTCATAGCTGCTTTCCATCAAATCACTATTCGAGAACTCACTGCCCAGAAATTTGTCTCTTGCGGAGAGCCTTATTGATTTTCCGACTTCAGGAGTATACATCCAGATATCATTTTCGATTAAAAGAAATTTCCGTCCCGCCTCACGCGCCGGTTCTAGAATTTCCAGATAAGTCGCTTTCTTTCTTTCAGTAACAACTCGTAATTTATAGGTTATTTCTCTGTCTTCCGAGAGATAGTTACGCATTTGAATAAGAGATTCAGACCTCTTCGGAGCCCTGACGGTATCGACCTTTTCGAGCAGCTCATCGGCTGTCAATGAAAATATGAGAAGAATTATCTTATACATAGTTCTTTATATAAAATACGAAATAAAAACTACTTGTCAAGAAAAATCTCAACAAAACAAGTCAGAAGCCAGAACCCAAAAACCTATCTCCACCCCAATAAGAGGGACAACAAATAACACGAATATCTTTTTTGTTTTTTCGGTTGTCCGTCCGCGGTCTTCGGTCGGTCTTAGACCTAAGACCTATACCTTATTACTTCCCTGGATAACCTACCGTTTGCGCGAGAATTATCTTTTGATCTTCTCTAAGCCGCATCTTCTTATGGAGTTTTTCCTTCTCCATCCAGCCCCTGACCACAGTTCCCAGACCTTCCGAGGTACAGTAAAGATAGACGTTCTCGGAGATAAAACCTGTATTCGTCGCCGAATAGAAATCTTTGCTTTCCTGTGGAATATCACCCATCTTAGAGTAATCGGCTACGAAAACTAAATTTACGGGTGCAATACTTACGAAATCCTGTCCTCCGGTCGCTGCGCGGATGTCCTCATCAAGTATCTTAAGCAAAACATTTTTGTTTGCCTCGTACAGATATAGTCCATCCTTTTTTGCTACATATATATCGATTTCCTGCTTATTCATTGCGGAAGGAGCGGTTCTTTTGCCCTCTTCGGGACGGTTTACCCCAAAAGCGGCCCACAGAAGATTGGACAGTTCCTGAAGAGGTAGTTCCTTGCTGCTGAAGGAACGTATTGTTTTCCTGTCTTTCAATACCTCCATCAGCGGTCTTCCGCCTTTGGTTTTGGGTTCGGGAAGCTTTGTTACCTTTACATCTTCGGCATAAATCACAAATGGCATAACTAACGAAACAAAGAAAAGGATTATAAAGGCGTACTGCATTACTGTTTTTATATTAGGCATAATGCCCTCCTTTTTGAAATTTTGAAGTTTGTTATTAAAGCTTCAATTAATCTACAACCAGAAAGAAATCTTGACAAGCGGCCCCGAAAAGACGGGTTTCCCATAATGATTGTAATTGTACCCGAAGCCGATATTAATTCTGCTGAACGCGTAATTTAAAGAAGCAGAAAAGTTGTTAAAGTTTAGCGAACCATAAGATGAATTTAAGGTGTATAAATCCATAATGAAATTAGCCGGTAGAAAAATCTGCAAATTAGCCCCTAAAGAAAATTGTGCTCCCTCCAGGGTTTCGATATAAAAAGCTCCTAAAAAAGGTGTCAACATAAAACTATGCAATGCAAACGAGATGCCCCCATTTATAGAATGAAGAGTCAAGGATTCTTCGCTTGAAAAAATTCTCTGATAGAAATAATTTAGATGTAAAGAAAAGAAATTCCCGTAAACTTTTGCCGTAACTCCATAATTATCCCCGATATCTTTACCCAGGTAAGAAGCCTCAACCGAAGAATGCAGGAATGCTATTTTTGTTAATGAAGGATCCCTGTTTATTGATGCGCAAAACTTAAAATCCGAGCCCCTTGCATAAGGATAATCGGTATACCTTACATTGGTCAAAAAATCGAAAAAACCATCATAAAGACTTCTGAACATCCAGTAAAAGAAATCACTATCGGAATCGTCTCTATCTTTAGACTTTTTCTTATGCTTATCTTTTTCTTTCTCTTTTTCCTTTTCTTCTTCCTTTTCTTCGCTTTTCTCTTCTTGGGTTTCCTTCTCTTCCGCAATTTTCTCTTTAATTTCTTGAATACGGCTCTCTTTTTCTGCGGAACCTTCCTCTGCAGACAATGGAAAGAAAAACAAAAGTACAGCCAGAATCATAAGATTTATTTTGTTTTTCATAAGTTTTAATTTCTTTTCTTCTATTTGGGCGACTTATAGCCATCTAAATTTTTAATTATTACAGGCTTAATTTTTTCTCTTATCCGGAAGCCGAAGATACGGGAATAGAAGTAAAGTTCAGCCTCTAAAGAATATTTTATGCTTTCGGCTCTTCTGAAGCCGTGCTGTTCATTTTCGAAAGCAATATAGGCAACGGGAATACCCTTTTTTTCCAGAACAGAAACAAAAGATTCCGATTGTTCCGGAGGTACAACCTTGTCTTCGAGCCCCTGAAAGAATATTATCGGGGTACAAATCTTATCTGCGGAATTTATGGGAGAGCGTTTCTTGTAAAGTTCTATCTCCTCCGGGTATTTTCCTATAAGCGAGTCGAGGTAATGGGCTTCGAATTTATGTGTTTTCTCAGTTAATTTTACGAGGTCGCTTACTCCGTAGTAGGAAGCGCCAGCCTGAAAAAGATTTTTGAAAGTCAGAGCGCATAAAACCATATAACCGCCTGCGCTTCCTCCTCTTATTATCAGACATTTTCTATCTGCTTTGCCTTCTTCTACAAGATAATTCACTCCGTTTATACAATCGTTAACGTCTTTAACGCCCCACATACCTTTCAATCTATCGCGATATTTTCTTCCATACCCCGAACTTCCGCCATAGTTGACGTCGAAAACGGCGAATCCTCTGCTTGTCCAGAACTGTTTTTTTAAATCCAGAGCCGTTGAAGCAGAAGATGTAGGACCTCCGTGAACCATGACTATTAGTGGTGGTAACTCTCCTTCGTAGCTTTCGAAGTCTTTATTCTTTGGAGGATAATAAAAGCCATAAGCTTCTTCTTTTTCTGATGGAAAAGACAGCGGTTCCGGAATCGAAATGTAATCGGAATGTATTGGAACATCGAAGGAACTCCTTAGAATTCCTATCTTTTTCGTGTCAAGATTCAGACTCAAAAGCGAAACAGGCTCAAGGGGAGAAGCGGCATTCATTATCAAATTCTCATCCGTCGTTTTTAGAAAAGAAATGTCGGTAAACTTAGTTTCTATTGGATGCAGGTCTTTTGTCTCAGGATTTAGAATAGCCAGATACCACTCTCCATTCCGGGTGTAAGAGCAAACTATTTTGTCCTTTGAATAGAAATCATAAGTTGAAAGTCTGAAAATCCATGCCGGCACCCCAAAATCTGCTTCCAAAAGAAAAGTAGGCTCGATTTTTCCGTTTTTAAATCTATAAAGATTCCACCAGTTGTTTCTATCGGAAATAAAATAAAGAAAATTATCAGGAGACCACTCCGGTTGAAAAATGGATTCTTCTATACCCCCGGCGACTTTTTCTTTTCTTCCGAGAGTTCCATCGGGTTTTACTGCTGCTATCCACAACTCGGTTCCATCCCACGGCATCTGGGGATGATTCCAGGTCAAATAAGCAAGTTTTTCGCCATCCGGGCTTAATCTGGGAGATGAGTAAAAATCATTGCCCCCAATTAAAGTGCGGACATCATTTGAGTTCTCAAGAGAAATACTTACAATTGAATTCACCGGTTCGGCTTCCGAAGATCGATGTTCTTCTCTTATGCATATGATTCTTCTATGATTGGTGTCGACGATTAAATCCGCATAATGGCTGCTACAATTTGCGGTCAAAGGTTTTATTTTTCCTTCCTTTGACCTGAAGTATAGTCGCTGGTCCTCAAAGTTCGAGAAATAAACAAATCCGTCTTTTACGGTAAAACTGCCTCCTCCGTATTCGTGTACTCTACTTCGAGCGTTATAAGGCGGAGGGATTATATCAACAATGTTTCCTCCGGAGTCTCTGGTTGCTATGACGTTGCGGCCTTCTTCATATGGACGACTTTCGTTCCAGTATATCTGTTTGCCATCGATTTCGATTTGACCGATGTTTATTTGTCCGGATGCGATAAAATCTGCTTTGATTGGCGAAACCCAGGAACCGAATCGGACTATATTTTTTGTGCGCATTTCGGCACCTTCATAATAATAATATGATAGGAAAAACAGCCTTTATGTCAACCATTAGATATTCCACACTGCCCAATTTTTCAAGAACAAATCGTACGAATCTCACAAATAAATTAAAAAGCAAAACTATAAAGGCTGATAACCTACGGCTGCTGTTATAAAAAACATTTGTGTGATTTGTTGTTACAAATTTTGTTAGTGGGTTGGTTGGTGGGTGAGTTAGTGTGTTTTAAAAAACACAATAAAAATTTAGTGTATTTCGTGGTTTAATAATTTTCTTTGCACCCCCCTGCCTCTGCGGTGAATTTATTTGTTTTGTTTCTTGCGGGTTCCTCTTACCGGCTGCATTCTGCTAAGAAATCCTCTTCAAACAGACCCATTTCCTTGAATTCGAAACCGCTTTCAAAGAGTTTAACGCAAATTACTACTACTTCAGGGTCGTAAAGGATTCCTTTATATTTTACGATTTCATCCAGTGTAACCCCTATGCTGTAAGCTTCTCTGTAAGGCCTCCTTGAACTCATCGCCTCTACCACATCCGCGACTCCCAGAATTCTTGATTCCATAATAATATCTTTCCCTTTAATACCGTATGGATAACCGGACCCGTTTATTCTCTCATGATGTTGGGAAACAATCTTTGCTACCGGTCCGGGAAAAGACACCGACTTCAATATTTCAAAACCTACCTGAGGATGGTTTTTGACTAAAGCCATTTCGTATTCGCTTAATCCTACGGGCTTATTTAAAATCTCGGCGGGCACATGAATTTTTCCTATGTCATGAAGAGCACTGGCAATCTTGAGTATTTTCAACCGGTCATAAGAAAAAGATTTCTCTTTTCCTATGGCAATTGCAAGCTGAGATACTCTCCGCTGGTGCCCGGCCGTAAAATGGTCTCTTTTCTCGACGGTTTCCGAAAGAGCGGATACTGTACCGGCTAAAATCTCCGTTAATTTGCAAAAGCTGTTTTTAAGCTCAATTTCAACTTTTTTTCTTTCTCTTATATCATTATATAAGGCAAATACTCCGATAATCTTGCCGTTTTCGCTAATTGGCCCTCCGCTGATATGAACGTCTATCAAAGTCCCGTCCTTACTCTGCATTATGGTGTCGGGTTTTGTTATCTCGCCTCTTAATATTTTTTGAGACAAAGAATCCTCTTCTTCCTTGAGGTTATCGGGGACTATTAAATCTTTTATGTATTTTCCCTTTACTTCTTCAAAAGAAAATTTAAATAATTCATGGAAACTTTTATTGATTTGAATAACTCTATCCTCCCCATCAAGCAAAGCTATTGCAGCCGGAGAATTATCGAACAGAGATTTGAAATAGTTCTTCTGAATTTTTAGTTCATCCTCCGCTTTCTTTTTGTCCGTTACATCAATCGCTGAAGCGATAACCGCCGGAGCTCCCTTAAAATCATCTACGTGTTTACTTCCACAAGCAAGCCAACGCTCCTCCCCGTCTTTTTTTATGACTTTAATTTCATAATAAGATGGAACTTTTTCTCCTTTTAAGTGTTTCATCCCCCTGGCTTTAACAAGATCCTGGAACTCGGGATGAACGAATTCCCAGAAGTTCATCTCATACAGTTCCCGGCAGGTATAGCCGGAGAAAAGCTCGGCTGTTTTATTAGCGTAAATAAATTTTTCCCTGTAGGTAAAAATTATGAGCGGGGCATTATCCGCCATTATTTTACATCTATCCGCATCTATTTTATCTTGGGAATTACATTGAGAGAGCTTCTCGCGTAAAAACTTTATTTCTCGAATAAGGCGTTCTCTTTCCTTACCCTCATTCATTAAAAACCCCCTTTATAATTATATATAGAATTTCTATAATAATTATAGAGACATTTCCTTTAAAGTCAAGGCTGTTTTTCTTCAAAAGTTGTTAATAAGTGCGGCTTTATGATACCCCCAGTCAGCTTTTGGGATTTTTTGCAGAAAAATTGAAAATTTTTAGCCACCAAGGCACAAAGAAAAACAACAAGTTTTAACAATTTTCAATTTCTTTGTGTCTCTTTGTGGCAAAAATCGAGGGCATACGGAAAAGGGCACGAGACTTGACAAAACAAATCTGATTGTTATAATCTTAAAATAAAGCATTGGGCCCGTAGCTCAGCTGGTCAGAGCGGTTGACTCATAATCAATAGGTCGTGGGTTCAAGCCCTACCGGGCCCAGAAAATAAAAAAATGAAAGGATTAAATTTGAATAAGAAAGGGCGAATAGCTCAGTTGGTTAGAGCGCCGGTCTCACATACCGGAGGTCAGAGGTTCAAGTCCTCCTTCGCCCATAACGTGCACGAAAGTGCACTTTTTTTTGCCTACGGGGAGGCTTATGGAACCCACTGAGAAAATGAAAATCTTTATGGAAATTGTCGAGAAAGACAAAGAAGTCGATAAGATAAAGAATTTAGAGAATAAAGTCCCCGAAACCATAAAAGAGCTGGATAAAAAGCTCAAAGATTATAGAGACATATTCGATAAAGAAAAGGGAAAATTCGACAATATCGATAACAAAAGAAGAGAGCTGGAAAAAATCATAGAAGAGCAAAAATTGAATATTGGCAACTTCAACAAGAGACAAAAAGAGAGCCATACCAACGAAGAGTTCATTATTTTGAAAAAAGAAATAGAGAAAACCGAAGAAGCTATTTCAAAAAAAGAAGACGAGTTACTGGAAGTTTATTTCGAAAAAGACGAACAGAAAAAGAAAGTCGATGAAGCAAGCGCTGCCCTCGAAGAAAGAGAAAAAGAATTTGCGAAAGAGAAGGAAATTCTCGAACAACAACTTACCGGTTCAAAAGAGGAACTGATTATAAAAGAGGATGAAAGAGAAAGAATAGCAGCCAGACTTAAAGACGAAAACTTACTTCGCAAATACAGCAGAATAAAAAGTTCCAGAGGTACGGGAGCATCAATAATAGAAATCCCGGAGTGTACGGAATGTCATTCTACCATACCTCCTCAACTATTCGCCGAAGTCAGGAAAGGTGACAGAATAATAGCCTGTCAATCCTGTGGAAGGATTTTGATTTATAAATGGATGGATTAGCCAAGGTTTTCATCGACGGGGCATCAAGGGGCAACCCCGGACCCTCCGGAATAGGTATTCTGATTTTAGATAGTAAGGACAATGAAATCTCGAGAATATCCGAAAAGATTAACGATACTACCAACAACGTGGCAGAATACCAGGCTTTGCTTAAAGCAATAATCGAATGTCAAAAATTAGGCCTCTCATCAGTGCATTTCTTCACCGACAGCGAGTTGCTGGCGCGGCAGATTAACGGGATGTATAAAATAAAAGATGAGAAGCTTAAACCATTATATGTCAGAATTAAGGGTAAACTGTTGGGTTTCAAAAATTGGAACCTTACCCACATTCCGAGAGAAAAAAATATTATTGCAGATAAATTGGCGAATGATTCATTCAAAAAAAACAACGGCAAATGATTTTTATTCTTTTATCTTTTTTGTCTGTTCCGCTTGAAGGGAGCGGAGAAGCGTTTATCGGATACTACCCGACTCCGGATACATTGTATAACACGGATGTTTCGATGTGGATGCGAGCTTCCCTTGTCAGAATCAAAGAGAAAATCGATTTCTTTGGACAGTATTCCTCTTACCTTGAAATGGCTTCACAGGAGGGAAAAGTCGTTTTCGACCCTGCTTTTTCTTCTTATTCTTTTGTCTTCGGTTTGCAATACACCAGCACGTACTTTTTTTCCCTTTATGTAGATCACTCGTGCCGGCACTTAATAGATAAAAAACTTGAGGAAGGTAAAGTCGTTTTTAATGCCTTGAATTTCGTATTCTCCAATATAAAAGACCCGACATATCGTTTCTCGCAAGATTTCTACTATAGCGGCAGCTACATATTTTATCCTCAGGGTATCTTCGTTGATTGGCTTAACTCGAAACCTTATTATAGATACCGTTTCATAATTGAGGGGGGTAAAAAAATCTGGTCGTTCAGTCAACTCTCTTTAGGGCTGGAGTATACCGTTTCAAACGACGATCCCCAAAAAGTTTATTACCAGATATGTCCAGAAATCAACTTTTTCAAACAGAAACAAAACGGAACTTTTTACGCTTTTATCAAATACTACCTTAAAGCCAAAGGTCCCTTGCGGTCTCCCGAGAGACTTCTGTTCCTTGGGGCAGGATATTCCTTCGGCACCCCTTGCAGATAAAGACAATAATTATATTATCTTTCACATGTTTACTTTTGGAATATCTACCATTATAACAAATGACACGGATGTCTTCTCGTGTGTTGAATTAATAAAAACAAGTTCTTTTAAATTCGTGGAAATTCGTTGCGAGAAAGAACATTTTGACTATGAGGACAACGGAGAAATCAAAAAACTAAAAAATATACTAAAGAAAAATAATATATATGGCGTTTCCCTGCATCCTCCTGTCTGGGTCGACATCGCAATTGAAGATGAGTGGACAAGAATGAAATCTACGAGAGAAGTAGAAAAAGTTATTCTTATCGCGAAAAGGTTAAATATCCCAAGAGTAATCCTTCATCCCGGTAAAAGCGCCGGCAATATGAAAAAAGCATCCCTGAGTATCAAAGAAATACTTGATTTTGCAGATGAGTGGAATGTTCAAATAATTCTGGAAAACACTTTTCCCGATGACTTCGGTTCCCGGCCCAAAGATTTGCAGATCATCACCGATAAATTCGATATACCTGTATGCATCGATACTTCCCATGCAAGCACAAAGGGAAATAAATTGGATAAGTTTTTCGAGATTTTTGAGGGGAAAATAAAACACTTCCATTTATCCGACTCCAGGATGAAAAACGGCGACGACCATCTTATTCCCTACGAAGGAAAAATCAACTGGGAGCCCGTTTTGAGAATTCTGCACACTTATGACGGCTTTGCTGTATTCGAAATACCCCCGGAAGAAGGTCCTCATATAATAGAAAAATTGGAGAAAATTAAGAATGAGTGGGGAAATAAAAAAATATACCCTTGACCTTTTGTTTTTTTTTGTTATTTTTCGATATTAATTTAATTGAAATAAATTAAAATACTGGAGGATTTAAATGGTTATAGAGTGTCCTAAATGTAAGAGCAAATATCGGGTGGAAGACCTGGCTATACCTACCGGAGGAGCAGCAGTCAGGTGTCTTGAATGCTCCAACATTTTCACTATTTATAAAAACCTTCTCGATATAAAACTTACTCCTCTCAAAGAAAACGAATTCGAACCAAGCGTAAGCGAAGTTAAAGAGATTTTAAGAAAAAATATTGAGCCTGAAAAAAAAGCACCTGTCGCAGAAAAGCCTTCATTTTTGGACGACACGGAAAAAAGTAATAACCACAGGAAGGCGGAGAGACTCGGAAAATCTCTGGTAAAAGATATTTATCTTTATCATAAAGATAAAGTCGAACAGGGAAGAAAAGAAGGAACTCTTGTGCAGCTTCTCGGGGAAGAAATAAAAAAATCCTGGAGATTTTATAAGAAACAGGTGGATGCGGAAGTTCTTAAAGAAAGAAATTACTTTAAAGATGCTTTGAATGAAATTATAGCGGGTGGGAAAGAGGTATTTAAGTAATCCTGAAATATTGCAATCAATCCATCGTTAATGAGGAGGTTTTTGATGAGAAATCTTAAATGGAAATGGTTTTTTATTTTTGTAGTTTTGGCGCTTGCCATATGGCAATTACATTATTCTTATTTATTCTTTTCGCAAAGTAAGGAAAAGTTCGGTAGCCTTCCCCCAACCGAACAAAAAACCATCAAGGCTCGGGCTCTACACCTGGGTTTAGATCTTCAAGGAGGAATGAGTCTTGTTATGGAGGTCGACAAATCCAAGCTCAAAGAAGAAGAACTTGAGGGAGCAATCAACAGAGCTCTTGAAATACTGCGGAACAGAATCGACGAATTGGGTGTATCGGAACCCCAAATAGTAAAACAGGGCAACGAGCGAATAATGATTCAACTCCCGGGAGTAGTAGACCCAGAAAGGGCAAGAGAAATCATAGGAAAAACAGCCTTACTTGAATTTAAATTGGTCAGAGAGCCAGACGAGATGCGGGAAATATTTACCAGAATAAACGAATCTCTTAAGATTGTAAAAGGAGATACTTTTGATATTTTCGGTTATTTCCCTCCTACAGCCAGAGCTTACGGTATTCTTTCTCCATACAAAGACCATATAGATTCTCTGCTGCAACTTCCCCAGCTTAAAGACCAGGTACCTTTTGGCGACACAATACAATGGGGTAAAGAAGTGATTCTGGAAGGATACAAATATTATCCTCTGTACGTTTTAAAGAAAACCCCTCTTTTAACCGGAAGCTCCATACTTAACGCGTCTCTTGGAGTCGGAACCGAGCACGACCCCATGGGCTATAGAGTGGACCTTTCCATGACAAAGGAAACATGGAGAAAATGGGCTCAAATTACCGGAGCAAATGTAGGTAGACAGATAGCTATAATTCTGGACGGCATAGTTCAGTCTGCACCGGTAGTCCGCGAAAGAATTCCAAACGGCCGATCGGTAATAACTATGGGCAATGCCACACAGGAAGAAGCCAAGACGCTCGCGATTATTCTGAAAGCCGGTGCTCTTCCCGCTCCTCTTAAAGTCATAGAGGAACGCTCTATTGGTCCTTCTCTCGGCAATGACTCAATCAGAGAAGGAACGCGGTCTCTTATCGTTGGAACGATCCTCGTTTTTCTTTTCGTGATAATCTATTACTTTAAAGGCGGATTTGTTGCAATATTCGCTTTGATTCTGAATCTGATATTCCTGCTGGCGGTTCTGTCAGGGCTGCGAGCCACTTTAACTTTACCCGGTCTTGCCGGTATTGTTTTGACAATCGGTATGGCAGTAGATGCAAACGTCTTGATTTTCGAGAGAATACGGGAAGAACTAAGGTCGGGTAAGACAATAAGAACGGCAATAGTAGGGGGGTATCAAAAAGCCTTTTCAACAATCTTTGATGCCAATTTGACAACATTTATTGCTGCCATCATATTATTCTATTTCGGGACCGGTCCGGTAAAAGGATTTGCGGTAACGCTCTCCATTGGTCTCGCCGCAAGTTTCTTTACAGCTATTTTTATCACGAGAAATCTCTTCGAATTCTGGATCGCAAGAGGGTTAAAGAATTTACCCATGTTGAATGTCTTCAAAAATCCCAATTATGATTTCTTAGGTATGAGAAAATTTGCTTTCATTTTATCCGGAGTTCTAATCCTTAGCGGTATAATCTCACTTGCCGTACACCGCGGTCCCAGATATGGCGTCGATTTTACAGGAGGTAGCGTTATCGAAGTCCAATTCGAAGGAGAGCCGGTTTTCTCGGAAGGAATAAGAACCACTCTCTCCAAGGCTGGCTTCGAGGGTGCAACGATACAGAAGTACGGAGAAAAGAATCTCTTCCTGATAAAAATAAAAGAGAGTGAAGAAAAATCAATCGAGGAACTTAAGGGCGCCTTAACGGAAAATTTCTCCGACAGAAAAATCGCCTATCAGAGACAGGAACTTGTCGGGCCTTCGGTTTCGAGAGGTCTTCAAACAAGAGCTGTTTGGGTGGTACTACTGGGTATGATTGGAATTCTTATTTACGTTGCAATACGCTTTAGTTTTCACTTTGGTGCCGCTTCCGTGATTGCTCTGTTCCATGACATATTGATAACAGTGGGAATCCTTTCTATAACCAATACCGAATTCAATATACCGATAATTGCGGGTCTTCTTACAATCCTCGGTTATTCGATAAACGACTCTATTATCGTTTCGGACAGAATAAGGGAGAATACAAAGCTGATGAGAGGAAAACCTTTCGCGGAGATTGTAAATTCGTCGATAAACCAGACTCTATCGAGGACAATAATAACAGCTCTTACCACTCTATTCGTCGTCACCTCGCTTTATTTCCTCGGCGGAAGAATACTCCATGGCTTCTCCCTGACTCTTCTCGTTGGATTTGTAATCGGTACCTATTCCTCGGTTTTTATAGTCGCGCCAATAGTAGTCGAATGGCAGAAGAAATCTCCTTCGAAGAAAAGATAATGAATAAAACTAAACATTTCAAGACGGGAGAAGTTTTAATTTCGGAAGGCGACATACCGAAGGAAATGTTCCTGATAAGAAAAGGGAGAGTCAGAATAAAAAAGAAAGGGAAGTGGGTAGCCGACTTAAAAACGGGGGATTTCCTGGGTGAAATGGGAGCACTGGACCGTCACCCGAGAAGCGCAACAGCCGTAGCTATAGAAGACACAACGGTTTCCGCTCTGGAAGTCGATGAGCTTGAGAAAAAATTGCAGGAAAATCCTATGATTTACCATCTGGTCAAATCCTTGATAAAAAGATTGCGTGAAACAAACAGGAAACTTTATTCGGAAGATGAAACTGGGAGTTAATATCGACCATATAGCAACCATAAGAGAAGCCCGGGGAACGAAATTTCCGGACCCGGTAGAAGCTGCGATACTGGCAGAATCATCCGGAGCAGACGGTATAACCTGCCATATAAGAGCGGACAGAAGACACATTAAAGAAAGAGATATTAGAATATTGAGAGAGGTTGTCAAAACTCATCTCAACGTTGAGTGTTCTCTTGATAAGGAAATCCAGTCTTTTCTTAAAACAATCAAGCCCGATTGGGTGTGCCTTGTTCCCGAACGAAGAGAAGAAATAACCACCGAAGGGGGGCTCGACCTTGAAAAGTTTTCAAAAGAAGTAGAAAAGGCAACCGAAGAGTTCAAAAAATCCGGAATTAAAGTCACTTTCTTTATAGAGCCGGATAACGAAACAGTGGAACTTTCCTCTCGACTCGGAGCCGACGCCGTTGAACTTAATACCGGAAGCTGGTGCGATGACCCTACAGAAAAAAAATTAAAGAAAATCGAAGAAGCTGCACAGGTAGGCATAATAAGAGGTCTTGAAGTTCATGCGGGGCATGGCCTTAATTTACAAAACGTTGGCCATATATCCGAAATAGAAGAAATCAGCGAGTTAAATATCGGTCATTCGATAATTGCCCGGGCTCTTATCGTCGGAATCGAGAACGCCGTATCCGAAATGAAAGAAAGGATTTTACTCGGAGTATAAAGCGGCAAAGCCGCTAAAATTCAAAAATTAAATATCAAAATGAAAAATGACAAATTAAAGTTCAAAAATAAATTTCAACACAGAGAAACAAAACCCCATCCACAACCTCAAATATTTTGACAGAATTGACAAGATTTACAGGATTTTTTTAAAAAAAGTTGAACTATTCCCAGTCCCTAAGTTATCTATCTTCTTTAATTGACCGCGAGAAAAAAAACGGCATAAAATACAGAAAATCCTTAAAATCTTTCAAAGAACATTTAAAGATTTTTGGTAATCCCCATAAAAAACTAAAAGGCTTCTTGATAGGAGGTACGAAAGGCAAGGGGTCTACGGCTCATATAATAGAATCGATTTGCAGAGCCTCGGGCTACAAAACCGGTCTTTTTACTTCTCCGCATTTAATTTCTTACCTTGAAAGAATAAAAATAAACGGCGAACCGATCTCCTCGGATAGATTTGCTTCCCTTACGGAAGAAGTCTCAAAAGGAAAAACCGGAATATCCGTGTTCGAAACTTTAACGACTATGGCTTTTCTGCTTTTCGAAAGAGAAAAAGTAGACTATTCCATCTTCGAAGTGGGACTTGGAGGAAAATTGGATTCGACGAACGTGTTTGACCCGGACGTATCGATAATAACGTCCATAAGTTACGACCATACAGAAATACTCGGGACGACTCTAGGGGAAATCGCAAGGGAAAAAGCGAAAATTTTGAGAAAGAATAAAATCAATATCTCGGCTCCCCAAGAAAAAGAAGTCGAAGAAATTTTAAAAAACGAAGTCGATGGAAATATAGAATTCGTGAAAAATTACAAAGTAAGCTCTATAGACGAATACCAGACCGTTTTCAAACTGGGTGAAGAAGAGTTTCGTACAGGGCTTATAGGCGAAGTTCAGGCGTTGAATTCGTCTCTGGCGATTAACGCCTGCAGAAAATTGGGAATAAACCCGACTACGGAAAAACTGAACAGAACTCTACTGTCGCTAAAAATACCCGGGCGTTTTCAGATCGTAAAAAAGAATCCTTATGTGATTATCGACGGGGCGCATAATGTTGCTTCCGTAAGAGCTTTGAAAGAGACTATACAGGCAGTTTTCAAAAAGAAAGTGCTGCTGGTTTTTTCATGTCTTTCCGACAAAGATATAAAAGGAATGCTCCGTGAAATGAAACCCATCGTAAAAAAAATTTATCCTACTTCCATAACACACCCAAGAAAAATGCACTTAAACGAAATAAGAGCATCTATCCGGGAAACAGGGATAGAAATGGCCCAAACGAATGGTTCGCCGGCAGAAGACCTGAATATGGCCGAAAAAGACGCTTCAAGTTCGGATATAATAATAGTTACCGGTTCTTTTTACCTTGTCGGGGAAGCTTTAAAAAAATTTAAAAATTAAATATTAAAATGGAAAATTACAAATCAAAATCCAAAAAAATTTAGCCACGGATTAACACGGATGAACACAGATATAAAAAAGTATTTTATTAATTTTAAACAAAATAAGATTCGGGATGGGTGGCTGGGTAATCCGTGTACATCTGCGGCCAATTAATTTGGGGTGGGGTTGGGTAATTCAAAGAAAAAAAATCTGCGTTTATCTGCGTGCTATTCCTTTAGAATTTTGCATTTTTATTTGTCATTTTGCTTTTTAATTTTTGATATTTGATATTTACGCCGTTTACGATGGCATTACAAATAGAATATGATTTTTTATATAAGACTTTGAAAAACAAGTATATAATTTTTTATATTAAATCCCCACCTTGACAAATCCGAATTGCTTATATCATTGTAAATTTAAGAACTTTTATCGCAGTCAAATATTGTACAAATCCGCGACCAGCTGTTTATTTAAAGAAAGATAGATGCGGTCTGCGAAAAAGGTTCGAAATATACGGGTGAAGAAGTAAAGATTTAGAGATAAATTATTAACAAAAACCCACTAAACATTATCATGCAACAAAGGAGGAATTATGAAAAAAGTTGCAGTATTTATCGATGTACAGAACATACAGCAGGTGTTCGAAAAGCAGGGAGCGGAAATAAGATACGACAAATTGAAGGAATATCTCACAAGAAAGTACAAAGAAGTGAATGCGGAAGTGATTAAATTGACCGCTCTTATTCCCATAAGAGACATGGACGAGAATAGATTGAAATTGGTCGATGCCATCTCTCTCTCCGGTTATAGAGTCATAAGCAAGATGGCCAAAGACCGTCCCGACGGAACAATAAAAGCAAATATGGATGTCGAAATGGCTCTCGAAATCGTTTCGATGGCGGACTACGTTGACGAACTCGTTATTATAACGGGAGACAGTGACTTCGAGCCTTTAATCCATTTCCTCAGCAGAAAAGGCAAGAAAATCCTTATTATCGGCCCGGGAAGAGGGCCAACCGCAATAGAAATAATAAGAGCGGCGGATGAATTCGAAAACCTGGATGAGATAGAAGCTGTCGTCCTTACAGGTTGACAAAAGAATTCTTCTTATTATGTTATCATCAATCCTCGGTAGCTCAAAGGAAGAGCGCCTGACTGTTAATCAGGAAGTTGCAGGTTCGAGTCCTGCCCGAGGAGTTTAATGTATTCTGAGGGTTAAAAGAGGTGCGGTATCATAAACGCAAGTCAATAGCCGATACTCTATCTAACGCTTTTCTTGCTCTGTTTTTTCTATATTTATTTTTGTTAGGAATAGAACTCTTGAGTTCCTCTCTCAAGGGTCTCGGTACCGGCTTTGCAAAAGCGTTAATAAACACTACGGGAAGTCCCCTGACGGGATTATTCATAGGATTGCTTTCAACTGCGATAATTCAATCCAGCTCAGTTACGACTTCAATCACGGTGGGATTTGTCGCAGCAGGCACGTTGACTGTACGTAATGCCGTTCCTATCGTGATGGGAGCAAATATAGGTACAACGATTACCTGCGTGATAGCTTCTTTCGGGCATTTCTCTGTGGATAAAGAGTTCTCGAAAGCTTTTCCTGCGGCAGTCGTCCATGACTTTTTTAATATTTTATCGGTCGCGGTTTTTTTTCCTCTTGAAATATTGTTTCATCCTATCGAACGCATATCTTTATTTCTCACTGATTTTTTGCTGGGTAAAGGAGGTTTGACTTTCAAATCCCCCTTAAATTTGATAATCAGACCTGTTTCGGGAAAAATACTGGGTTTGTTTTACGGACATTACGTTTTTTCAGCCATTACGGCATTAATCATTATTATTTTTGCGTTGGTTTTTCTTGTAAAAGTCCTTAGAAAAGTTTCATCAAGGGGGTTTGAAACTCTTATAGATCATTATCTCTTCAAGAATGCCATAACTGCGGGTCTTCTTGGTCTGGCTTTAACCGCTTTTGTTCAGTCCAGTTCGGTAACGACCTCATTAGTTGTTTCTCTTGTCGGCACCCAGCTTACAACCATCGAAAAGGTATTCCCCTATATTCTCGGCGCAAACCTCGGAACAACAGTAACGGCAATGTTAGCGGCTCTAGTTACCGGAAACGTAAATGCAATAACAATAGCTCTTTGCCATTCTATTTTTAACACATTCGGCATGGCTGTCTGGTATCCTTTAAGAAAAGTTCCCATTACCCTCGCCAAGAAGACGGGAGAGTTATCAGGGAAGAAAAGATTACTTGCATTTATTTACATAATAGCTATATTTATTGTTATACCCATAATCGTTATATTCGCCGGGAGGTAAAATGTTTAAATGGCTTTCGCAGGTTTTGAAAGGGCCGTCTTTGATTGAAGAAGCGGAAAGAATGGTAGAGGATATGCTGGGGATCGCTTACAATATGTTCCGGTATTCGATGAAAATCGTCATCGAAAAGGCAAGGGAAAAAGAAGATATATATGCGATCGATAAAAAATTAAACGAACTGGAGATAAGCGTCAGAAAAAAAATACTGGAACATCTTTCAATCAACCCAAGTCAGGACATCACTCCTTCCCTGGTTCTTGTAACATTGGTTGTTGATATAGAAAGAATAGGAGATTATTCTAAAAATCTAATCGAAGTTTCGCATAAGTATCCAAAACCTCTGAAGGGCAAATACATAGAAAAAATAAAAGAACTTGAAGGGAAAGTCCAAATTTACTTCGAAAAAACCATAAAGGCTTACAAGGAACAGGACGAGAAAGAAGGCAAAGAGATAACGAAAAAACTTTCCGAGCTCGTTACGGAATCACAGAAACTTTTGGAAACCTTAATAGAAGATGCAAGTTTAACAAGTAAAGAAGGCATCATATACTCGCTCCTGGCGAGACATCTTAAAAGAGTATCCGCCCATGTCAGGAATGTCTGCTCCGGCGTAGTCAATCCTTTTTATTGTTTAGGTTACAAACCTGCCGAAAGGTAATTTTTAAAAATGATGCTTTTATATTCCATACTTGCTATATATCTTTCTTATCCCCCGGGCGAACATCTTAGTTACGGAGCGTATTTTGGTCCTTTAAGAGCAGGGCATTCTTTTATGGAAGTAAGAGAAGCTGATTTCGAAGGTAAACCTGCTTACGTAGTCGAATGTGTCCAGAAAACCGAAAAAGCGTTTTCCGTAATCTACCGAATAGACGATTATTACAAGTCCGTGGTAGATACAACCAAATTTGCCACGCTCTCTTTCACCAAAAATATTGCCGAGGGTAAATACACAAAAAATGTCGCTCTCAGATTTACCGAAGACTCGGTTTTTTATACCGATGGCAAAAGAGTCGAAAAAATACCGGAAGCAAGAGATATCTTCGCAGCTCTCTACTGGATACGGAATTTAAACTTCTCTCCGGGAGACACACTGAAAGTGCCCTTTCATTCTTCGGGCAAGAATCAAGAAATGATAGTTCCGGTTTCGGGATTGGAGTGGGTTACGGTTCCTATGGGGAAATTCAGAACCCTTCTGCTCAGTCCTCAGGTAAAAGAAGATAAAATTTTCGGTTCTGAAGAACCTATAAAAATCTGGGTTTCCGTGGACCCCCAGCATATACCCGTAAAGATAGAGAGCAAGCTTAAAGTCGGTAAAATAAGTTTTCAGCTGGAAGAGATAAGCATTATAGAAGAAGGTAATAAATGATTTACACGGTAATAATGGCGGGAGGCAGAGGAAGGAGGTTCTGGCCGGCTTCCACCGAGAAAAAACCAAAACAATTCCTTCCTATAGTCGGAGATAAATCTCTTATAGTCCAGACAAGGGAAAGGATAAAAGCTCTTACACCTCTGGAAAAAATCAAAGTGATTACCACTCCGGAATTAAAAAAGGAAATAGAAAAATTCGGCTTTCCAAAAGAGAATATTTTTGTTGAACCGAAAGGTATGAATACTCTTTATGCCATCGCTTTTTCTGCGGCGAAACTCATAAAAGAAGATAAAGAGGCCCTGATGCTTACTTTACCTTCCGACCACTGGATATCCGACGACAACGAATTCATAAACACCATTAAAAAGGGAATAAAATGGGCGGAAAAAGAATATCTTGTAACTTACGGAATAGTGCCTGTAAGACCGGAAACCGGGTACGGATATATAGAGAAAGGACAGAAACTGGAAGACTCGGTGATGAAAGCAAAAAGATTTACTGAAAAGCCTAAAATTAAAACGGCTAACGATTATCTGAAAAGCAAAAATTTTCTTTGGAACAGCGGTATCTTCCTATGGAAAGCAACGATAATACTAGACGAAATAAAAAAATACCGACCGGAAATTTCGGAATATTTAGATAAAATTACCGAGAATCCGACAGAAGAAAACGTAAAGCTTCTTTATAAAATAGGCGTACCCATTTCTATCGACTACGGAGTGCTGGAAAGGAGCGAGAAGGTAGTACTGATAGAGTCTGAATTCAAATGGGATGACGTAGGGGCGTGGACATCTCTCGAGAGGATAGAGAGTCCCAATGATAAAGGAAATGTCGAAAAAGGGAAAGTCATTGCGATAAACTGCAATAATAATATATTTTATTCAGATGATGGTATAATTGTAGCGAAAGATCTGTCCAAAATGGTGGTAGTGCGGACAAGTAATGCAACATTAATTATACCCAAAGCAGATACGCAGGAATTAAAAGAAATTGTTGAACAACTTCCAAAAAAATACAAATAAATGGAGGTGAGTATGAAATATTTCTTTGTGGCTCTAATCGTTATCTTACTATCAGTTGCTTGTGCAAAGAAAGAAACAGTGCAAGGAGAAGGCCCCGTAGGCGAAACGATGTTTGCAGAAGTCTCGCCGGAAGAAGTCGATACATCTTCAATCCTCTTCGAAGAAATCCCGATTACTCCCCCTTCCGGATCATTTATCGAAGAACTGGAAGAGGAAAAGCCCGTTGTTGTCAGTGCTACGCCGTCGGCAACAAGACGGGGTTACAGGGTTCAAATCGGAGCTTACGATAACCAGGCGGAGGCGAATGCTATGGCAAACAGGGCTCGTGGCATACTGACCAGAGGTGTATATGTTCAGTATGTGGCTCCGTATTACAAAGTTCGCGTAGGGGACTTTATCAACAAATATGAAGCAACCCAGTACAAAAATCAACTTAGAAACACCTCATACAGAGATGCCTGGGTGGTGGAATCGGAAATAATCCCTTAATGAGGTTGCTGGTTGCTTCGAAGAACCAGGGCAAGATTAGGGAAATAAAAAGAATCTCTAAAGATAGAATAGAGATATTAAGCCCTATTGACATAACACTTGATGTCGATATATTGGAAGACGGAAAAACCCTGCGTGATAACAGTTTGAAAAAAGCTCTTACGTATTTCCGTAAGGCCAATATTTGTACTATAGGAGAGGATACAGGGTTGTTCGTGAAAGCTCTGGGAGGCAAACCAGGAGTATTTTCGGCAAGATACGGTGGAGGCGGGGACCAGAGTAACAGGTATAAGTTACTTGCGGAATTAAAAGGGAAAAAAAATAGAGAAGCGTATTTCGAGACGATATTCGCATTAGTGATAAACGAACGGTGGGTCGAGTTTTTCGAAGGAAAAATAAACGGGAAAATTACCGAAGAAGAGATTGGTGATAAGGGTTTTGGATATGACCCGGTTTTTTTACCTCTTGGTCATAAGAGAACCTTCGCCGAGATGAGCGATGCAGAAAAAAACAATATCAGCCATAGAAGGATAGCTCTGGAGAAAGTTTTAGATTTTATCGAAGCTGAACAAAAAAAAATCGAAATTTTTTGTAAATAACAGCGGGGTGTAGCGCAGCTTGGTTTAGCGCACCTGCTTTGGGAGCAGGGGGTCGGTGGTTCAAATCCACTCACCCCGAGAGCGCCTGTAGCTCAACTGGATAGAGCATCGGATTTCTAATCCGATGGTTGGGGGTTCGACTCCCTCCAGGCGTATATATAACGGTGAGTGTAGCTCAAGTGGTTAGAGCACTGGACTGTGGCTCCAGAGGCTGGGGGTTCGAGCCCCCTCACTCACCCATATGCGTCAGTAGCTCAATTGGTAGAGCAGCGGACTCTTAATCCGCGGGTCGGGGGTTCAACTCCTCCCTGACGCATTTTTTTATAATGCAAAGATTAGTCGCAAAGAACAAAATGATTTTTACAACTTTTAATTTTCCGGGTGGCCGGGCGAAGCTTTAAATAAACCGAATAGAAAAGTGTGTTGGGTAGATATCTTGGTGTCTTTGTGCCTTCTTAGCAATTGAATAGAGGATAGAAAAATTGAAATTAAAAGATTATATAGATGAAAAATTAATTTGTTTATTAAAAGGGAAAAACAAAGAAAAAGTTCTTCTTGAACTAATAAATTTAATCTGTCAGAATAAAGAAATCGGCAACCGGCAGGAAATAAAAGAAGCAATATTCTATAGAGAAAAACTAATGAGCACGGGAATAGGTCTTGGAATCGGAGTACCACATATAAGAATCAAAGGCATAAAAGAATTAATTGTAGCCGTAGGCATCAAAAAGGAAGGTGTAGCAGGATACGAAACAATCGACAACATACCTGTTAAGATTGTGGTAATGATAGTTGCCGGTGAAAAAGAACATAAACTATATATTAAATTTCTTTCTCTTGTTGTCTCAAAATTTAAGGATAATGAAGTCAGGGAAAAAATAATCAAAGCCAAAAACGAAAAGGAACTTTATGAGATTCTAATCTCCTCGGAATAAAATGGTGAATGAATCCAGGTTAAACATTTTAATGCTCATAGGATTGACGGTTCTTCTGGGAACCGCAGGGGCACGCCTTTTTAAAAAATTTAGAGTACCTCAGGTCATGGCTTTTATTCTAATAGGTTTCTTTCTTGGCGACTCTGCTCTGGGAATAATAAACAAAGAATTACTTTTCTCTTTCTCCTCTTTCAATATTTTTGTCCTCGGGATTATAGGTTTCCTGATAGGAGGAGAATTGAAAAAAGAAATTTTCGAAAAATACGGCAAGCAATTCGTCAACATACTACTTGCCGAAGGACTTCTCGCCTTTGTTCTTGTCACCCTTCTTGTGGTTTTATTGGGTAATTTGTTTTTCGAAAACACTGCCTTCGTTTGGGCTCTGGGCCTATTACTCGGGGCAATTGCTGCTGCTACCGCTCCCGCAGCCACCACTGATGTCCTTTGGGAATACAAGACGCGCGGACCTTTAACCACGACAATTCTGGGTATTGTAGGCTTGGACGACGGTCTGAGCCTTCTTTTATTTGCTGCTGCTTCCAGCGTCACTTTTGGAATTATGGGCAGAGGAGAAACGGGCATTTCTCAAATTTTTCTTCGAATTATATATGACAGCGGCGGTTCTGTTGTTATAGGTGCAATCGGCGGATTGTTTTTATCCTTGATTGTAAGAAAAATCAGCGACAAATACGGAATCATAACTTTTTCTCTCGGTATAATAGTTCTTATCCTTGGTATCTCAAAATTATTAAAATGCGATACACTTCTGTCGGCTATGACCGCCGGAGTATTCATTACCAATTATATTCCCAGAAAAAGCAGGGAAGTTTTTGAATTAATAAACGAACTGACTCCGAGCCTTTACGTTCTATTTTTCACTTTTTTTGGAGCCCAAATAAATTTAACAAACCTAACTTTCCCGATAATGCTGCTTTCTTTCGTATATCTCATTGGCAGAACGACAGGTAAAGGGCTGGGAGCAAATTTAGGAGCCAGGATATCAAAAGCTCCCAAAACGGTACAAAAATATTTGCCCTGGTGTCTTTTCAGCCAGGCGAGCACGGCAATCGGACTATCAATACTTTCACTACAACGTTTCCCTGGAGAGATTGGCAATTCGATTGTTGTAATTATAACAACCACAACCTTTATTGTCCAAATTATAGGACCTTTAGCGATAAGAATAGCTATCACGGGAGCCGGTGAAGCCGGTTTGAATATCACCGAGGAGGATATAATACGCGAGAGCAAAGCAAAAGATATTATGGATGCAACTATTCCTCTGATTTTTGAGAATATGTCTCTAACGGAAATATTAAAAATTTTCGGGCAAACGGATAATCTTTATTATCCGGTTGTAAATGAAAATAAAAAATTACTAGGCGTCATTACCGTTGACCATATAAAAAACTCTCTTATGACAAGTGGCCTGGATACGTTTCTATTGGCTTATGACTTAATGGAACCTGTTATAGCAAAAACCTCACCTGACTTACCGATGATTGAGGTACAGGAAATTTTGAATCGATATAACCTTGAATATCTGCCTGTTATATCTGCCGAAAATAAAGTTCTCGGTTTTCTGGAAAAAAGACAGATATCCAGAAAAATTTCTACAAGGCTGATCGAACTACAAAAACAAGCAGAGTCTTTAGGTTAAAAAACAAAAGGCAAATACAACATAAGTCTCTTGCTTTTTTCTCAATTGTTTTGTATAATAAAAAGGATTTTAGATCCTGTAAAATCAACCCTGTGTTTTAAAGAAAATATTATTTAGGTTTTATGGACTCCGTAATTCTTAATGCCTTTCATCAAAAAAAGGGGGACGGTTAAATGTACGAATTGAGATGGAATCCTGTACTCAAATGGTGGGTTATGGTCTCGTCGGAGAGACAAAATAGACCCCTCACACCGGACGATTACTGTCCTTTCTGTCCCAGCTTGGGTAAAATTCTCGATAATTATGAGGTTTTATCCTACGAAAACGACTGGCCTATTCTAAGCCCCACCCCTCCGGAGGTTGAGCCTCTGGATTCCCCGATATTCAGAAATGCGAAATCTTATGGTAAGTGTGAGGTAATTCTTTACTCCCCTGAGCATGATAGTTCTCTTGGAGAACTGTCCTTGGAAAACATAGAAAAACTAATCGACCTGTGGGTGGATAAGTATCTCGAGTTCGGCAATAAAGACTTTATAGACTATGTTTTCATATTCGAAAACAGAGGTGAAGAAGTCGGGGTTACCATTATTCATCCTCACGGGCAGATTTACGGATTTCCTTTTATTCCCAAAAAAATAGAAATAGAACTCTCCTCATGTAAAGAATACTATGAAAAGGAGAAGAAAAATCTTTATATCGAAATTCTACAGGAGGAATTAAAGATGGGAGAGCGAGTCGTGGACGAAAACGATTCTTTCGTCACCTTCGTCCCCTATTTTGCCGATTATCCTTATCAGGTCTTCATTATTCCTCGGAAACACAGATTATCGATCGATGAACTTAAGGAAAAAGAAAAAAAAGATTTGGGCAAATCCCTCAAAAGAATTATCAGTACCTATGACAATCTGTTCGAGAGGGACTTTCCGTACATGATGTGTTTTCATCAAAAACCTACGGATGGGAAAGATTATAGATATTATCAATTCCATATCGAGTTTTACCCGCCCCTAAGAAACGAAAAGACGCAAAAATTCAATGCCAGTTCGGAAACCGGCTCCTGGACTCACGGGAACCCTACTTCACCGGAAGAGAAAGCAAAAGAGTTACGGAAAACAATGGAAAAACTCTATGGTAAAAGATAAATTTCTGGAAACAAGAATTGAAAGCCTTAAAAGAGAATTCAAAAAAACATTCGGCAATGCAAAAGGGATACAAATTTTCAATGCACCCGGAAGGGTAAATATCATAGGTGAACACACGGATTATAACGGTGGTTACGTTTTACCTATTGCTATAAACCTCAGCATACTTGCCGCTGCAAAAAAAACAAAAGATAAAAAGATATATCTTAAATCGAAGAATTTTTCCAGGAAATTTGCTGCTTCTCTCGATAAAATAAAGTATGATGAGAAGAAAGACTGGGCAAACTACCCTTTGAGCATTGCCTGGGTGCTTAAAGAAGAAGGTGTCGAACTCTGCGGTGCGGGTGTAGTTTTTGAAGGAAACATTCCCGTAGCAAGCGGACTTTCTTCTTCGGCTGCAATTGAAGTGTTGACAATGAAAACCTTACTGGAACTGTCAGGGAAAACCATCGAAAAGGGGAAAATTCCTATTCTATGCAGAAAAGCGGAAAATGAGTTCATCGGGGTAAAAAGCGGTATAATGGACCAATTCATCATAACTTTCGGCAAAAAAAACAATGCTTTATTCCTGAATTGCGACACACTGGCACACCGATTGATTCCCTTCCATAACATAAAAGATAAAGTAATAATCATAGGCAACACAAAAATAAAAAGAGCACTGGCAAAATCCGCTTACAATAAAAGACTTCTCGAATGTAATGAGGGTTTAAACATATTAAGAGAGTATATAAAACGGAAAAACATCAGAAACCTGAGCAGTATAAAGAAGGAAGATTTCGAAAAATACAAAAATAATCTTCCTCCTGTTATAGCAAGAAGATGCGAACATGTTATATATGAAAACAACAGAGTCAAAGAGGCTGTAGAATCTCTGGAAAAAGGGAATATGGACAAATTGGGAAAGTTAATGATAGAGTCTCATAACTCGCTCAAAGAATTGTACGAGGTAAGCTGTAAAGAACTGGACTTCATGGTAGAAGCATTTTTAAAATCAGACGGAGTTTACGGGGCGAGAATGACCGGGGCAGGTTTCGGCGGATGTGCAATTGCACTCGTAGAACGGAAAGCACAGGAAGAAATAATAAGAAGAGTAAGGAAAAAATATAGAGAGAAAACCGGTATCAGAGGAGAATTCTACATCTGCCGTATATCGGACGGCGTACAAAAATTATGAATCCGCACACCCCTCAGAGAACCCGGCGCAGCAAAGCCGCTAATGTATAATATTAACCACAAAGACCACAAAGGACACAAAGCCCCACACCCAATTTTATTGTATTTATTTAAAAAACCCAATCCATAACACCTTACAGGAACAACAAATAACACTAATCACACAAATCATTCTTAATTATTCGACGATTTGAAAAAATTAAGAGTTATAAAAAGCCATTCTGTTTTTTGTGCCCTGGTGTCTTGGTAGCTAATTCTTCTTATTTTTTTTGCAAAAAAAACAAAAAGTTGTAAGGTAGTACTACAGAGCCTCACTCCACCTTTCAATATTGTTCTTTTAAACAAATCCTGTATATAGAAGTTACTAAAAACTTTGTACTTTATGCCTTGGTGACTTAGTGGCTGATTTTTCTAAATATGTTGAATGACAGCACTATATTTTCCTGAAATCAACTCTTAATTGCTCTTATAGACATGGCCAAACAATCGAAAAGTTTTTCAATCTGTTCGATTTCGACGGAAGAAAAAGCGATCCGCATATCCCTATCATCTATAGAAATGGTCCCTATCCCATATTTCTTAAGTGCATGTTCTCTGACTTTATTGCTGTCAACATCTTTTAGTCTTATGCACATAAAATAGCCCGAGTTGAAAGGATACACATCCCATAATTTTGCGAATTTTTTATCGTAAACTATTTCCTTTACTTTTTCTGCTCGAGCTTTTAATTTCTTAAACTTTTCTTCTTTCTCTTCATTGAAATTACCTTCACTCAACATTTTTAAACATATAGACTGGGCAGGATGAGAGCAGTTTGAAATAGAACACCTTATTGCGGCAGCAGTCTTTTTTTCCATAGTTTCATACGCTTCTTTATCTTGCGAATAATCGGCAAAAGTTAGAAAACCGATTCTAAACCCCCACACGAAAAGTTCTTTTGTAAAACCATCGAGTTTCACGGCAACGATGTTAGGATGAGCGCAAGCGAACTTTGAAAAAATAGAACCTTCGAGTAGACCATCTTCGAAAGAGAGTCCATAGTAAGCGTCGTCAGCTACAATAAGAATTTTCTTCCCTTTTTCAGCAAGGTCGGTTACAACTTCTGTAATTGCATCAGCTTCTTCTCTCGTTGGAGTATAACCTGTAGGATTATTAGGAAAATTAAAGAGTAGGATCAATTTCTCTTTATTGGATTTATTTAAAGCTTCCTTTAATGCGGTATCATTAAAACCTTTAAGAGAAGAATCAAAAAAGTCATAATTTACGATATTGGCTTTATACCTTACAGAATAAATCAATCTGTAATTACCCCACATTTTATCTGGTATGTAAATTTCGTCTCCTTTGTTGACGAAAAGGTCGCCCGTCAACGTCAAACCATTTGTCAGGGCATGGGTGACAACCGGAAGGCTTATTTTTTTGTCTTCTAATTTATTCTCTGAAATTATCTTTTCCTGCCAGAGTTTTCTGAGTTCCGGAAGTCCGTAAGGAGTTACATAAGGATAAATTTCGGAAGGAGTCAAACCGTTAAAAAATTTTTGTATCGAAGGGAGATACATCGGGTCTCCTTTCTCCGTAGCGATGCCGATAGTTGCATTGCACTCGTAAGCATGCGATTTCGCTTCCGCACTCTGAGTGATTATGCCTTTCGGCATATATATTTCCTTGCCGAAATCGCTTAAGAGAGAGAAAAGCACGGGCGATTTTTCCTTGAGAACGCTATTCATCTCTTTTGCTATTTCATTCATAACAACTCCTTTTCTATTTTTAATATACTTTAAGGGGGACTTTGATTTAAAAGTGTTTCAGGTCTTTAACAGCGCAGGACTACAAGACCCGTACGAATAAATAAGCACTCTTTTGCTTTTGTCAAGGGGTTGTTTTGAGGCACACCACCCCGATAACGGGACACAGATGAACGCAGATTTTTATGGATTCTAAAACTCAACCCCTCCTCAAAAACTTAGACAGGATTAACAAGATTTACAAAATTTTTATTTTGGTCTTAATAACCCACCAACACACCCACCCACTAACACACTAACAAAATCAAACCTGAGACTCGTAACCCGAAACCTTAACTTATGCGAATAGTATGAATGTTTTCTCTGCCGTCAACCGTCGCCGGTCAGATGTCGGTTTTAGTTCTTGTCCCTTTCATCCATTCAAGCTTTCTATTTTTTCGCAAGGAAAGCATTTCTTATTGTGAACCGACATCAAACCGTCACATTCGGGGCATTTATATTTTCTGTACTGGTTTTTTATAAATTCTTGAATGCCTTTATTTTTAATTTCTAATAAATTCTCAATCATACTCATTTCATATTTTTGTTTATAACTATTATCAAGGCGTTCTAATCCGTAGCAGGGAAAACAGTCGCACTCAAAACAAAAATTTATTTCCCCTTTCAGCAGTTTAAGATTATCTTCGCATCGCTTTTTTAAAAATGCGCACTGTTTATTTCTCGGGCGGCATCCTTTACAGTGCGATATTTTTCCTCTTACTTTCGGCAAATTGTTTTTGTATGCAAGATACGCGTTGCATATTGCGCAATTCATTCCGCAGGGAGTTATTAGTTGTTTATCAATTGAGTCTATTTAGTTTTTTTTATTATTTTATTCGTTTTTTGTTGTTTCGAACATTTTGATAGTTGATATTTGTAATCAATGCCCAGATTGCCGTTCTGAAATTTCTTGTCGCAAACAAAGTTTTAAAAAATTTTTTCCATATAGCTTTACCAACCTTAACGTCACATTTGGTCATAGCCAGGCCGAGTTCCGCCGGCTCCATTAACTTCGGTTTAAAAATTGCTTCGGTCATATCGAAACGATTCCAAGCTGAAGGGAAATTTGTGTGCAAAAGCCTGCTTTCTTTTAGCATTTTATTAAAAAGCCTCGTCCCTGGCAAAGGAGTTAAAAAAGTCGTTTGAACAACATCTACGCCACTACTGACGATATAGTTTGTACGATTATCCAATGTTTCGGGAGTATCGCTGTCAAACCCATAAATAAAAGCTCCGATAACAGCTATCCCATATTTGTTAATTTTCTTAAATGCATTTGCATAGCTGTTTATACCCATTTTAAGGTTCAGTTTTTTATTTGCGTCTTTGAGAGATTCGGTGTTCTCGGCTTCCAATCCCAGAACAACCATTCGGCAACCACTTTTTGCCGCATATTCAAGTATTTCTTCATCATCCGCAAAGTTTAAAGATGCCTGACAGAACCATTCCTTTTTGATTCCTCGCTCGATGATACCTTTGAATAAATCCAATGCCCTTTTCGAAGCCGATTTGCCGTAACCTATAATATTATCATCCACGAAAAAAAACATTTTTTGCGGAATTGTTTCCAGTTCATCCAGTACATCTTCAACAGGTCTTTGCCTGTAAGTATGACCGTTGAAAGAAGTAACTGCACAAAACTCACAATCCATCGGGCAACCTCTCGCGGTTTGAATCGAACCAAACATATAACGTTTATCGAATAAATCGTGACGTGCCCTGGGCATCTCTGCCAGATCTATTTTTTTACTTATATACATTTTTTGCAAATTTTTAGATTCGAAATCTTCAATAACACGACTCCATATACCTTCTGCTTCTCCGACCGCAACAGAATCCACGAATTTTGCTGCTTCTTCGTACCGGAAAAACGCATGAATTCCACCCATAATCACCGGTATATTTTTATCTCTGAATATTTTTGCTATTTCATATGCTCTATTGACGGATGCGGTAGTAGCAGTAATTCCTACAAGGTCAGCTTCCTGATATTTGAATTCCGTAAAGTTCTCATCGATAATTTGCACAACCCAACCGTTCGGCGTCAACGCCGCTACGATACCAAGTGCCAGAGGGGGAAATCTTGAACTTTTATTGATTGCCAGACCCGGACGAGATTTATTGACAGGATTTATCAGAATTAATTTTTTCACCTTAATTGAAAATCTAAGAAACGTCTCCGATAAGTCAAGGCCACTATTTCAATACAAATTTCAAAAAAAACCGGATATTGGTAAATCGTAAAATTTGTTTTGAATAAAGTTAAAAATTAACGCACGGTCCCCGTATCCTGTTGCATCCCGTATTGATTTCGCTATGTTAACCGTTTTTTAGGTTTTTTATATCTGTTTTTATATTTTACCTTCTATGTATTTAACGGCATCTTCAACAGTTTTAAGATTTGCCATATCTTCATCCGGCAATTTGATATCAAATTCTTCTTCGAATGCCTGAAGCAGTACAACGTAACCAAGGCTATCTACACCCAGGTCGTCCGCAAAAGAGCTTTTAAGCGAAACTTCTGTTGTCTTTACATCCATTTCATCTGCCAAAATTTTTTTTATTTTCTCAAATACCGACACGGCATACCTCCTATAGTGTATTCGAATTCAATAGTATCTTTATCTCGTTCATTATTTTCTCCGTTACAATTTTCAATATTTCTTTACTGTAAGGTTTATCATAATATTCATCAAAATATAGCGGTTTCCCAAATTTGATGATTACTTTATGCGGTCGGGGAAACCTTTGCCCTTTTGACAAAACATCAAAAGAACCAATTATCGCTACGGGAACAACAGCCGCTTTTGCCCGTAAGGCAATGAATGCTGTTCCTGATTTTGGCTCCTGTAAAGAACCATCCAGACTCACAGTTCCTTCGGGATACATATCAATTACATGACCCTTTTTGAGGTTATCAACAGCGGTTTTGATGGCTTCTCTGTCGATTTCAAACCTTTTTACGGGAAAAGCGTTCAACTTTCTAAAGATATATCCCGCAAAGCGTTTTCTGAACAGTTCCTCTTTGCCCATTGTATGGAGTTGTCTTCTAATTGCGGTCCCAAGAATAAACGAATCTGAATCACTGGGATGGTTTGGTGCCAGGATTACGCCGCCTTCTTCCGGAATGTTTTCAATGCCTACTGTTTCTAGCCTGAGATAGAATATCGATACAACACGCGCGATTGAATGCATGACCGAATATAACATCTATATCCTAGTTCTTCTTTGCATTGTTTATATTTCTACCTCATTAATAAACCACAAGGGCATGATGTATTCAAATATATCTTTTTTAAAACCATATATTTCTTCATATTATAATAACAACTTATAGAAAATTATCTTATTTGTCAAGGATTGGCCTTTGAATTGGTTGATCAATTAAAAAACTAACCCACAACCCCAATATTTAGACAGGATAAAAAAAGGATTAACAGGATTTTATATTTTGTTGTTTTTTTATTCTAACTACCAACTACTAACTGCTATCTACTAACTTTTAACTAAATCTCATCCATTTTATATTGTGTTAGGCGACTGTCTTGTCTTATATTCAACTATGCTTGTTCCTTATTTTTATATGTCATTTACCATGAATGACATTCGCGATAATCTGTTTTACATTATCTTCGCTGACAGTAACTTTAATCTTTAATTCTTGACTGAAGTTCAAGGGGAAAGGATACCCGATTGTCAACGTTTTTATTCCGGCTTCTGATTCTAGCAAAGCTAACCCGTACGGATTGTCTTGTGTAAGTCCCCAATTTTTCGCAGCTGCCACGGAAAGATTTACGACATTTTTCCCGTCGATATCAAGGATAATAAAGGTGATATCATTGGTTCCGCCCTGCTTGCTGATTTCTGCAGAAACAAATGTACCGGGACCTTTAAGAGTCACCAATTCATAATCTCCTTTAGGCGCCGGCGCTTTCAGTCCTTGCGTCCTTTCGGGAAAACATATTCCATTTAAACAGGTACCAACACCAACTTTGACTTTTTCAAGTGCAACTACTCTGGATGTTATTGTCATTATCGATATAAGAGCAACTACCAATATGACTACGACTAAACCGTTTTTTTTCACACTTTCCTCCTTTTATTTGATTTTTAAATGATTGTCAGAGGTCTTCCCATAAAACTTCGCAACAACTGTCTTTCACACAAGATTATAACCTCTTTTTTCCGCCAAACAAAAAAGTCGCCTAACTTTTTTATATATGTATCGCGCATACACTCATTTTGAATGTATTGTAAATACTTCTCCATACCGCCAACCTTTTAAAAATATGCGTATCACCCCATCAAACTCTTTATAAATTTCAATTTTTTTATAAAAATATTAGAAAATTCAATTAATTTATATAATTTAGTAAAAAATTTAAGATATATTTTCGATAAGTCAAGGGGTTCAGTGCGTAAGCACTGAGAGTCGCGAGACAAAGGTTGGATACCGGATACCGGGTTCCAGGTTCCAGTTAAGACAACATTAAAATTAGGGTGGGGTGTGAATTCGTGTAATTAGTGTGATTTGTTGTTACTAGTCTTGTTTGTGGGTGTGTTTTTTTTGGGGGGTTGAAAATTACAACAAAAAATTTGGTGTATTTTGTGTGTTTAGTGGTTAAAAAAATTAAAAAGTGTGTGGGGGCTTTGTGTCTTGGTGCCTTTGTGGCATTTAATTAGATACCAGATACCAGGTATTGGGTCTTAGATAAAAAAACAATTTTTTTCTTTATTTGTGCAATTTGTGTAATTCGTTGTTGAAAAACTTTGTGTCTTAGTGTCTTCGTGGCTAATTTCAAACGTCAAAAATCACAGTTGCTTCATATTTATCATCAACCTCTTTAATCTCAAGATTATGATAAGTCACCGCTTTTATATCCGTTCCATCTTTTATTTCTTCCGGAGAAAGAACATTTCCTTTAAGATTGATTTTATAAATATCTTTCTCGATACTAACGGAACAATCCAAAGGCAGAAACAACTTGTGTTCAAAAAAATATATAATTTCTTCGAGAACACTAACGAGTGCCGTTTTTATATTTTCTTCTTCGATGGAAAAATCTTTTTCTATTACCGGCTGGATTGTAGCTCCGCCTGATAATAAGTCTGTCGTAGCATGGATTGCTTTCCAGAAAATTTCAGGAAGAGAATCTCCTTTAACCTTTATTCCGATATCCGCCGTATGCTCTATTATTTCGTAATCTTTATTCAAGGACATGTCTAATCAAACGGGATAACTCGTACCATAGTTTTTTTACCTTAAAACCAAAAGGAACTTCGACCCCGATAACTTCGACTTTAGTATTTCCGAATATTTTGTTTGCAAGATAACGGGTGCGAAAAACATGGCTTTTATCCGTAATTATCCTGATTTTTTCAGCCTTGCCTATCAATTTCTTCGAATTTATAAGATTCTCCGGCGTGGTTTTCGATTCATCCTCATATATGGCTTTCAGATGAGAGTATTTTTTCATCCATTTGACTTCTTCTTTCGTTCCGGAGAAAATAATTTTAAAATTATTGGAGTCTTTTAATCTCGATTCCGCAAACTTTACTCTCTCTTTTGTAAGTTCTTTATCCTTACAGCCAAGAACTATGACTGCACTCTTATTGTCTACCATTTCTCCAAAATTTTTGATACGTCTTTTTTAAATTTATCCCCAATCGAATATGCGGACAGGATGTTATCATTTATGGGTTCCAAGGGCTTTCTAGTATAAACAAGCGCAATGGGTTCCCCCTTTCGTACTTCTTCTCCTTCTACCTTCAAGAGTTTTATACCGGCTTTAGTATCTACACTGTCCTCTTTCTTTTCTCTGCCCGCACCTGTCTTTAATGCGGCAATACCGATTTTATAGGCATAGATTTTCCCGACAATTCCCTCTCTCTCTATTTTAACTTCGAATGGATTTTTATAAGTGGCAAGTCCGGATAAATCGCCTCCATGAAGGGCAACCATATTTTCAAATCTTTTAAAAGCTTTACCGCTTTCAAGCACTCCCATAACGTCCCCTTTTATTCCTGCGAGAGAACACATTTCTTCGGCAAGAACTCTCGTTATCTCTACAGTATCGGGATAATCAGTTACGTTACCTTTCAATATCTCAATCGATTCAAATACCTCCGGAGCGTTTCCGATATTTCTGCCGATTGGTGAGGATTGGTCTGTAAATACAATCGTCATTCTGGTTCCGAGCTCTTCGCCTACTTTTTTCATCATTTCGCCCAGTTTTTTTGCCGAAGCAAGATTCTTCATAAAAGCGCCCTCACCCACTTTCAAATCTATGACAAGCCCGTCTAAGTCTTCTGCGAGTTTCTTGGAGAGAATACTGGAAGTAATGAGCGGTACCGATTCCACGGTTTCCGTCGCGTCCCGTAGTGCGTACAATTCTTTATCCGCAGGAGCAATCTCGTCCGTCTGCGAAATTATGGAACAGCCAATCTTCTTCAAAACTTTTTTGAACTGACTGAAAGTAAGAGAAGTTTTATAACCGGGGATAGCTTCCATCTTATCGGAAGTTCCCCCGGTATGTCCGAGACCCCTTCCCGTGATCATCGGAACGGCTATGCCCATTTCCGCGGCAAGAGGAGCAAGAATTAGACTTATTTTATCTCCGACACCGCCTGTGGAGTGTTTGTCGATTTTAGGTTCTTCAATATCGGATAAATCGAGTTTTTTACCCGAATTCAGCATAAAACAAGTAAGGTCTTTTGTTTCCTCCAAGTCCATTCCTTTGTAGTATATAGCCATTAAAAGCGCGCTTATCTGATAATTCGGAATACTTTTTTCGGTAATTCCTTTTATGAAATTCTCTATATCCGTTCTACTGAGTTTATTTCCGTCTCTTTTTTTTCTGATAATTTCCCGCATAGAAGGAAGTTAATTTGAAAGAGCCTATTGTCAAGAATGGTATTAACCATGAGATTTCACATATTAACACAATATTTTTCTTTTTGTCTTAACGACCCAACGAACCCACAACCTGACGAACCAACAAAGATAGTAACAACAAATTACACGAATAGCACGAATCCACACCCCACACTAATTTTTTTTGTTGTTTTACCTCCCTAACTTCCCAACCTCCTAACATCCTAACTAAAAAGCCAAGGGTGGCTTTTTTACTTGACATTCCCACCATAATTCATAATTTTGTTCGTAATGATTAAACTTATAAGTTTTGCACAAGTATTAGAAGTGGTTGTTCGCACCACAATCATTTTTCTCGTGGCTTTTATTGTGATCCGTATAAGAGGTCAAAAACAATTAGCGCAACTCACTTTATTCGACATACTGATAGTAATAGCGCTCGGGTCTGCAGTGGGCGACGTTATGATTTATTCGGAAGAAGTCGTATCTCTTCTTCGTTCCATAATAGCAATATGTACTCTTGTCATATTAATTCAGGTATTTGAATATTTAACTTGCAGGGCACCTAAAAAAATATCGAAAATAGTATACGGAGATTCTACAATTATAATCAAAAACGGAAAACTTATAAAGAAAAATTTTGAGAAAATAAATCTTACCGAAGACCAGTTGCGGGCAAAACTCAGGGAGAAAAATATACAGTATTATTCCGAAGCAAAAATCGTTCGCCTTGAACCCGATGGTGAATTGAGTGTACAGAGAAAAAGGAACGATAAGAAATAAATTAGCCACGAAGACACCAGGACACAAAGTTTTTTTTAACTATTACCTAACACTGATTCACGATGCAAGACCTGGCCACATTTACATGCAAAGGTCGAAATATGAGCTCAGACAAGGAATGGAATTCTTACTCAATCCCTTTAATGTCTAATAGAGAGATTCTCTCTTGTATACTAAATTATTTTTATGCTTAATTGACAATATGCCGGTATAAGTAATATTCTGTACTTTCTCATCGTATATACATTCCGCATCGCGAACCGGCAAATAAGTTTTTGCTTTGGGCATTGGTACTTTTACGTAACTCTCGTCTACATGTAATATCATTGTATCCTTTGGATTTGGATTTTTATCCTTTTCCTTATTTTCGAGAAATATTCCATGCTTTCCCAAATCCAACAATTTGCTTTTATAAGTACGTATAGTAACAGGGTTCCCTTCAACCGATGTTCCATCTTCGCAGTAAGTTCTTTTAAATAATGTACCTACTTCTACTGAAACTTCTTTTCCAAGTAGTTTTTCAAGACCCTTAATATTCTGAATTTCTGTATGCAAATCTATAGCCATTACTCCCCCTATTCTTTACCTTCCCAATACTCTTCAGCTTCTCTTTCCATATTTTCCAATCTGTCATAGTAATCGGGAAATTCATTGAGATGAGCAAGTGCGATTTTTCCGGTAATAAGCGGGTCGTCATTACTTACATTGGTTAATTCGTCTCTCTTTCCGTGTTCAAGCTCAACGTCCATACCCATTCTAAACTGTTCGACGTCAAATTTGTCCCACTTTATTCCGAGTTTTTCCCCAATGGATTTTGCTTCTTCGTAACTAAAAATTTTCTTCGACGACATTTTTACCTCCTCCTCCCTTTTTTTGACACGCACATTAATTTCCTCACGATTTAAATTATTGTTAAGAATTTTAACAATCTGTTTCAATATTTTATTTAGTATTCTACAAATTTTTGCAAAGATGTCAAGGGTGTTTTTTTGCTAAATTTTTTGATTTTTTTGTTTTCTCCTTTCACAACACCCAAGAATAACATAAATCTTTTTTACTAATAACTGATCTCTGTATCCCAATCCCTAAACCCGAAATCCTAATTATTGACACAAAACACGAAACTCAAACCCCTGATTAACCACAGAGTACACAAAGAGCACAAAGTTTATTTACTGAGACCTATGACCCGGTACCTGGCCACTTACCCCTTTCCTATAACATTTTTTAGAACCCTAACAAGTTCTTCAGTATTAAAAGGTTTGGCAATGACTCCGTTAAAGCCATATTTTTCATAATTTGCCATTACCGGATCGTTATAATAACCGCTCGCTACTATTATTTTAACTTTGGAGTCCATTTTTCTTATTTTCTTAACTGTTTCTTTTCCTCCCATACCCCCGGGTACTGTTAAATCCAGTATGACTGCGTCGAAAGATTTAGGCGTGTTTTTTGCCTCTTTGAATTTTTTTACAGCCTCTTTCCCATCTTCTGCAAATACAATTTCAGAACCTCTATCTTCGAGCATCCTTCCTATAACTTTACGCACAACTTCTTCATCATCCATAAGGAGGATTTTCTTTTTTTCGAGAAGATAAAGCTCCTTTTTTTCTTCCCCTCCTTTTCCGTTATCTCCCTCAACTGCCGGCAGATAGATATAAAATGTGGTTCCCTCTCCTAATTTTGATTCAACCTTAATATGCCCTTCGTGTTTCTGAATAATTGAATACACCGTTGTCATTCCAAGACCGTGCCCTTTCCTCTTGGTAGAAAAATAGGGGTCAAATATTTTATTCAAATGTTCTTCAGGTATACCCATACCCTCATCTTCTATGGTAATTTTAATATATTTGCCCTCAGGCAGCGGTAAAGTATCATTGCTTCCAAGGACAACATTATCACCTGTAATTGAAATTTCCCCTCCTTCAGGCATCGACTGGTCCGCGTTTAACACAATATTATTGATAACCTGAGATATCTGTCCTTTGTCAGCCATAACTTTCCATAAATCTTCAGGAAAATTGTACTGGCATTTTACGTTGGACCCGTGAAGCACGAATTCTGCCGATTCTATAATTATATCTTTTATAGAAGTTTTCTCCTTTATCGGTTCTCCTCCCTTTGAAAATGTTAGTAACTGTTCCGTGAGACGGCTGGCCTTTTTCGACGCTTTCGCTGCGTCAGAGAGTAATTCTTTGGTTTCATCATCATCGATATTCATACTGGCAAGAGAAATATTTCCCATTATTCCCATCAAAAGATTATTGAAATCGTGAGCAATTCCTCCGGCGAGAACCCCAATAGATTCAAGTTTATCCATTCTTATTAAGTCTCTCTCTTTTTCTTTCTCTTCTGTTACATCTCTGCCAACGCTTACTGTTCCGACAGCTTCTCCTTCCTCTAAGAGCGGCGCCGTATTAACATGTAGAGTTATTATATTTCCTCTCTTATCTTTAATCTTTAGTTCATAGTTCTGGCTTTTACCAGCCAGAGTTTCGGCAAAAATTCTTTTTACTTTCGAAAGGTCTTCCTCTACAACAATGGGTTCAAAACTCCTGCCCAACCAATTTTCGAACTTATACCCACTGTCTTCGATTGCTGCTCTGTTCGCGTATGTAAAATTCCCTTCCATATCAAGAATCCATATCCATTCATTTGCGTTTTCAACTATTTTTTGGTATCTTTCTTTCGTTTTTCCGAGTTCTTCTTCCGCCTTCTTACGTTCTGTGATGTTCATTGTAGTTTCAATCGCTCCTATTACATCCCCCTTCTCATCTCGCACAGGATTCCCTTTAATAAACCATACTCTGCCATCGGGACTAATCATCTCACCACTGACCAATTCACCTTTTTCGATTGCTTTTTCAACAGGACATTCTTCACAGGTAGTACCGCTTCGGCCCCAGATTTCATAACATTTTTTGCCCACTAAATCTTCTGGTTCCTTACCTACCGAATCACCAGCTGTCCTATTAGCCCAGATTATTTCATGCTCTGTATTCTGGTAGATTATTAGTAAAGGCGACCCGTTAAGAATTAGAGATTTTTCCTCTTCCGATTTTTTTAGCTTTGTCTGAGCCTCTTTGCTTTCGGTTATATCTATACCGGAACTAATTGTACCAACTGTTTCCCCTTCCTCGTTTTTAAGAATATTATTATGCCATAAAATTATTCTTTCATTACCTTTCGCGACAATAACCGGATGTTCTTCATATGCCCCCTCCTCGATATCTCCGGACATCAATCTTTCAAAAATATTTCTCACATTTTCCCTGATGCTTTCAGGTATAAAATTTTTAAACCAGTCTTTCCCTTCGATTTCTTTCTTTCTGTAGCCAAGTATACCACATCCTCTTTCATTGATTCTTTTTACTTTTCCCTCTTCATTCAGAATCACAACCACAGGACCTGCTGCTTCCAGATATTTTTCCGCTATTCTCTTCTCTCTTTCAATTTCTCTACGCTGAAAAATTAACTCCAGGTGGGATTCAATAATTTCTTTAAACTGAATCATCAATTTTCTGAATAACTCGCTGTACTCATTTTTCTCTGAATCGAGTACACATATGGTACCAAATATAGCTCCATCGGGCCACTTGAGAGGAAAACCAAAATACGAAATCATCCCAAGTTTTACATCGGGATTATCCTTCCATTTTCCCCTTTTCCTCGCGTCATCAATCAGTAACTCTTTATCAGTCTTTATAACCTCTTCACAGTAAAGCCCTAAAAGTTTCTCCTTATCTCCAGCTTCATAAGGGTTTTCTTCGTTATCGCTTGCTCTCAGGACTTCTATTTCAGGAGGATTCACCCTCATTATTAAAGCAGTAGGTACATTTATTATCTCTGTCAAGATGTTTACAATGTTTTGCCATTTCCTTAGCGTTTTTTCCGGGATTTCTATATTTTTTGTATCAGGATATTCTTTACGCATATTGTAACCTTCCTTTATACTTTATCCGGGACTATCAGTCTATCAAAATTCCGATTCCTAAACTGAACGGTCCTTACTATATATTATAATTATAATTCAAAATCCTTCTTCTGTCAACCAGTTTTACCTAACGGAACAATCACAAGATTCCACTGATTATCACAAGATTTTTTAGCAGTAAACTGCGAGCCGAGAGCTGCTTTTGACACACGACTCATGACTCATGAAAATGGAACTGCCGGGCATTTTGTCAGGTCAAATTAATAAAGAAGAGGAAGAAAGAGAATTTAATGCTTGGTGAGAACAAATTGTAAGAAAATTTTAGTTTAAAAAAAGGAGGTCGAAATGAAAAAGGTAAAATGGGTAGTAGGTAGCTCTCTAGTACTTTTTTTGTTTTTGTCCGGCAACTTAAGCGCAGAGGAAATAGGTATACTTCCTTTTAGAACGACAGGAGTCGAAAGTTATACAGAGGATGCATTCTATGAGTTTCTGGAAGATGAACTCACTTATTATGACCACAGAGTTGTATCGCCGTATGAAATAGAGCATTATCTCGGAGGTCGCGTAGTATGTTATAATAAAGATTACGCTGCCGATTATGGAAGTTCGTTGGGTCTTGAGAAAGTGATATTTGGCTCTATAACCAGATTAGGCGAAAAATATGTTATTTCGGTCGTAGTCGTCAAATCGAGAACGGGAGAAGTTCTTCTTTCGGATAAAACAACCCTGGAAAATGAGGATTACTTAGACGATTACGTGTATAGTCTGGCGGAATCCATTGAAGAAGAAGTATATGGAAATATGGTTTATTATAGCCCCACTTATAGTAGAACCGTCACCCGCGTCTATATCGGAGGTTACTGGCGACCACGCATTGTATGGAGGAGACCACGCAGAAGTTTGATTACCGTACGGCTACCTTTAATTAATATAAATCTCGGAAAGTCTCATCCTGTGGCTTATAGAACTCCTCCGAAGAGTAAAATTGTTTACCAGAAACCAAACCCCGGAAAACCCGACTACGAGAAACCTAAGAACGAAAAACCCAATCAAGGGAAATCTAAGAACGAGAACCCTAATAAAGGGAAACAGAAGAACGAAAAACAAGGGCAAGGGAAATCTAAAAACGAAAAACAACATGGTAGATAATAGCGGAGAGGAGAGGTTTTAAACTGTTGGTCTGTGGGTAGGTTGGTCGGTTAAAACGCAGCAACAAACCCACACACCAACTAAATTATTTGCCGCGGATTACACGGATACACACAGATAAGAAATTCTCACACGGAGACACGGAGAACACAGAGAAAAATTATATTGTTTTT
>Ga0315548_1000267_pt1 | contig 49028 bp, 36 predicted proteins | sample SalMarSW160110MG_2_FD_202540 | JGI IMG/M metagenome (GOLD analysis project Ga0315548, IMG submission 202540) | Salt marsh sediment microbial communities from the Plum Island Ecosystem LTER, Massachusetts, United States - Salt Marsh Sediment SW1601-110 ... | reverse complement strand
CCGGCTCGTCAGCAACATTAGCATTACGGATAACTTGGCTGAATAAAAGATGGGATGAGCTGTGGTTACAAAAGCCGCTGGCGGCTTGAAAAATCCACCTACAAACTTGACGGGCACCCCATAAACGATTGTGTAGGGTAAATCTATTGTAGAAGCTATGTATATGATTTACAATGGGCGTAAGTATTTTTTTGCCCAACGGGACTGTGGGGCGCTGGGAAAGGTAACCTTGACTATCAAATAAATGGGAAATACAACTTAACTTAAGGAATGGTCTATGTCTGCTTCAGTATTAATGATTATTGCAATCGTTTCCTTGTTTATTGGTTATATGCTATATGGCCGATTCATAACGCGGAAATATGGCCTGGACCCTAACCGCAAGACTCCAGCCCATACAAAACGTGATGATGTGGATTATGTTCCAACCAAGGCGCCCGTTCTTATGGGGCACCATTTTGCCTCCATTGCAGGGGCCGCTCCTATTATTGGCCCGGTTATCGCAGCGGTGTTTGGATGGATTCCCGTGCTTTTATGGATTCTAATCGGCAGTATATTTTTAGGCGGTGCTCATGACCTTTCCGCCCTGGTGGCATCTATCCGGCATGGCAGAAAGACTATTGGAGGAGTGATTGAAGAGCATGTAGGTAAGGCAGGCAAACGCCTGTTTCTGGCCTTTGCATGGTTCCTAGTCGTCTTGCTGATAGCCGTATTCGCACACGCAGTGGCCGATGTCTTTGTGAAAGAGCCAGCCACGGCCACAGCGTCCTTTTTGTTTATTATCGTTGCGATTCTCTTCGGAATGAGTATATACCGATTCAAGACACCACTATGGTTATCATCCATTATCGGCGTGGGGCTGCTGGCAGGCTGTATTGCAGTTGGATTGCGTTTCCCGATCATGCTGTCCTACAACACGTGGAAGGTGGTTCTTTTTGATAATACACGAACCCAAAACTGAAACCACTGAATAAGAGGAGAAATACCGAGTGAATACGCCTAAGACCCTCAAACGTGTTCTCATGGGGCCGGGGCCGTCAGACGTTGACCCCAGAGTGCTGGAAGCGATGTCACGTCCGACTATCGGACACCTGGACCCTGCATTCCTGGACATATTGAACGAAATACGCGAATTGCTCCAATACACATTCAGGACTAAAAACGAGCTGACTTTTGCAGTCTCCGGTACAGGCAGTGCCGGCATGGAGACCTGCGTGGTCAATCTTGTTGAACCGGGTGAGCCTGTACTGATTTGCGTTAACGGGGTATTTGGCACGCGTATGGCTGATGTTGCACGAAGATATGGGGCCGATGTAACCACCCTCGAGATCGAGTGGGGTAAGGTGTTTACACCGGAACAGATTGCTGAGGCGCTACAAAAGAAATCCGCCAAGGTTGTCGGTATAGTACATGCTGAGACATCCACGGGCGCACATCAGCCACTTGAAGAGATATCCAGGATTGTCCATGACCACGGCGCTCTGCTGCTGGCCGATACGGTCACGAGTCTGGGCGGTATGGAGGTTGATGTGGACGGTTGGCAAATCGATGCTTGCTATTCTGGTACACAGAAGTGCCTGTCCTGTCCGCCGGGGCTGGCACCGGTGACTTTCAGCGCTGCAGCGGTTGCGACAATCGATAATCGCAAAACCAAGGTTCAGAGCTGGTATCTGGATACTTGCATGATCCGCAAGTACTGGGGCAGCGAGCGCCTATATCATCACACCGCACCGGTTAATATGAACTACGCCTTGTTGGAATCCTTGAGGATAATTAAGGAAGAGGGCCTGGAGTGCCGATGGGCGCGTCACCTGACTAATCACAAGATCCTCCGTGCGGGGCTGTCGGCCATTGGAATCGACTACGTGGCCCAGCCGGGCTATGAGCTGCCCATGCTGAATGCGGTTGCCATACCCGCCGGTGTGGACGATGTTACGGTACGAAAACAGCTACTCAACGAGTTCAACATCGAAATCGGCGGCGGACTGGGCAAATTCAAAGGAAAGGCATGGCGTATCGGCTTGATGGGCTCGGCCTGCACACTGAGTAACGTGATGCTATGCCTGTCGGCACTGGAGAAGTGTTTGGCTGACCAGGGCGCCTCCTTTAAGCGGGGCGCAAGCATCGCTGCGGCTATCGAGCAGGCGGGCCTGTCACGACGTGGCCGCGACACGGCGGGCAAGCACGAATAGCAGTCTGACCGTAGCTACCAGCGGAAACGGCAATTAATAATTTTCGGGGTAGAATAAATGAAAAATCTTAAAAAACGAATTCGTAACGGTGAAACGCTGATTGGATGCTGGCTCAACCTGGGCTCATCAGTAACTGCCGAAATCGTGGGGATGGCGGGCTTTGATTGGGTGCTCATCGATTTGGAACATGGAGCCGGGACAGAAAAAGATGTGCTACATCAGCTGCAGGCGCTGGAGCATACTGCAGCGGCGCCGGTGGTTCGCGTGGAGTCTTACGAACGGCAGCGTTTTCATCGCATTCTCGATTTAGGGGCCGAGGGTATCATGTGTCCACGAATCAACAACCTTGAGGAAGCGCAACGGGCAGCCAACGCCATGCGATATCAGCCGGAAGGTGTTCGCGGTGTGGCGTACATGGTGCGAGCAACGAATTTTGGTGCGAACTCCAAAGATTATTTCGCGAGCAGCAAAGATACCCTCGTCGGCATTGTACAGGTGGAGAGCGAGGAAATTCTTAATAGTCTCGATGACATCGCAGCAGTCGATGGTATTGATTTGCTTTTTGTTGGGCCATCCGACTTATCGACTGCATTGGGCATTTTCGGGCAATTCGAACATCCTCGATTTATTGATGCCTTGAAAACCACAGCCACAGCAGCTAAAAAGGCTGGTAAGGCAACCGGGGTCCTGATGCGCAGCCCGGAAGAATTTAATAAATATCACGACCTGGGCTTTCGCTTTATCGCCTGTGGAGCCGATGCTGCATTTGTAACCTCCGGCGCCCGAAATATGGTGGATACCTTGAGTGCTTTAAGGTCATCACTGAAATGAACATTCGGCCTTGGCGTTTTTTTTTGCAGGAAATCTCGAATATCTTTAAACCAGTAGCAGATGAAAATCACTAATGTAGAATCTTTTTTAATGTCTTATCAAATGCCTGAGCCCCAAAAACTCCCCTTTTGGGGTGGAGAACGCACCATCCTCAAACGAGATGCTATGCTCATTCGTGTATCAACCGATACCGGCTTGACAGGTTACGCTCCCGGCCCGGCACATGAACGCGCCCGGAAGGAAATTAATACGGAAATACGATTATTTCTCACCGGCAAGAACCCGCGCCAATGGAATTCTTTTACATTCCAATCCAATCCGGAAACAGTCAAGACATACTATGCCGTGGAAATCGCATTGCTCGATTTGGTCGGTCGATACGAAGGCTGTGCAATCTCCGAGCTGTTGGGTGGACGTTTGCGCGACCGCATTAAACTTTATGGCAGCGCCGGTATGTATATGCCTCCTGAAAAGTATGCCGAAGAAGCGGCGGCCATTGCGGCTATGGGATTCCCGGCATATAAAATGCGGCCGGGGAGCGGCCCGGAAGATGACTTAAAAACTATAGAATTAATGCGGCAGGCTGTAGGACCCGAGATGGGCCTCATGGTTGATGCACATACCTGGTGGCGAATGGGAGACCGAAGCTATTCCTTCGAACAAATTGAACAATTGGCGAATGATATGGCGACGTATAATCCGGTTTGGCTGGAAGAGCCACTGCCTCCGGAGAAGCATGAGGCTTATCGCAAACTGCGAAGTCAGTCGAATGTCAAGTTAGCCTCCGGAGAGCATGAGCCCGATATCTTAGGTTTTGAGGATTTGATTGATTCCGAAGCCGTTGATTATATTCAGATGGACGTGCTCTGCCAGGGGGGATTTGCCATGGCCCAGCGAATCTTCGAAGGTGTTCAGCGGCACGGATTGAAGTTTGCGTTTCATAGCTGGGGAACCACCCTCGAAGTGCTGGCTGCGGCACATCTGGGGATATGCCGGCCGGAAGATGTGGTTGAATGGCTGGAATACCCGTGTTACTCGGCCCAGGGACGTGCGGGGATGTATCCGTTTCCACTTTCGGATGAAATTCTGACCGAACCACTGGAAATTGAGCAGGGGTATCTTGTGGTGCCCGAAGGACCCGGCTTGGGAATTGACATTGATGAACGCGTGATTGAGAAGTATCCATTCATACCGGGGCCCTGGTCGATTTTCCGTTTGGATTCTCCGCCTGAAACCATTGCGGTTACCGGGGACCACAGCGTAAAATGGGTGAAAGGAGAGTAGAATGATTGACCCGTTGTGGCTTATGTTAATCGGTATGATTGTGGTCCTCGGCGGCATTCTAAAGTTCCGGCTGCATGCATTTCTGGCGCTAATACTTGGCGCCATCATCGTAGGCTCTCTCACAGCGACACCTGCACTGAGGCAATTTGCCCGGGACAAGAACATGACGGCAGCAGAAACCGAAGCCTTAATCCAACAATCCGTGGGCGAGCGTGTTGCCGGCGCATTCGGGCGAACTTGTACGAAGATTGGGATTTTAATTGCCATGGCCTCCATCATCGGGAAGTTCTTACTTGAAAGCGGCGCTGCAGAGCGAACCGTTCGGTCTCTGCTAAAATGGCTGGGGGAAAAACGCGCGCCCTGCGCATTCTTAAGCAGCGGATTTCTGCTGGGAATGCCGGTCTTTTTCGATACGGTTTTCTATCTGATGATACCCTTAGGTAAGGCCATGGGGATCAGGGTAGGCCGGAATTACGGCCTCTACATTATGGCGATTGTAGCGGGAGCAACCATGACCCATTCTCTCGTACCGCCGACGCCCGGCCCCTTATTTGTTGCAGGTGAGCTTTCTGTAAACATAGGACTCATGATTATAGGGGGAATCGTCGTTGGTATATTTACTGTAAGCGCCGGTTATCTTTATGCGCTATGGGCAAACCGAAAATGGCCGGTGCCTGTCAGAGACACGGCCGATGTTTCTGTTGCCGACCTAAAAAGTATGACAGAAAAAGATGAAGCAACCCTGCCGCCCTTTTGGCTTTCGATACTACCCATCGTTCTGCCCGTGCTTTTGATTGCCGGAGGTACATTTTTCGATTCCTGGGTGAAGACACAATCTCCCATAACAACAACTCCCTGGTGGCAAAGCATCGCCGTGCTGATTGACAACGTAGGCAATCCCAACGTGGCCCTTACAATCTCGGCTGCTATTGCTCTGGTGACTTTTGCATGCCAGCACCGAGGCCATAAGAAGAACATCACAGCGTTCCTTCAGAATGCGCTCTCGAGCGGCGGGTTAATCATTCTTATTACATCTGCCGGTGGTGCCTTCGGCGGCATCCTGCAGCAGACCGGCATCGGTTATCGCATCCAGGAGCTGGCGACTTCTTATCACATAGCCGTGCTTCCTTTGGCATTTTTTGTGACAGCCATTGTCCGAACGGCTCAGGGTTCTGCAACGGTCGCCATGATAACTGCGGTCGGCATTCTCGGCGGTCTGGCCGGCAGCGGACAACTGGGATTCCATCCACTATATCTGGCACTGGCCATTGGATGTGGGTCAAAACTCATTCCCTGGATGAATGACAGTGGCTTCTGGGTAATATGCAAGATGTCCGGTATGACGGAGGGCGAAACGCTGAAAACCTGCTCGACAATGATGACGCTGATGGGAATCGTTGGTTTGTTAGTGATTATGATTCTAGCACGACTTTTCCCATTGGTTTAACAATCTCGCTAAATAGAAAATAAGGAATCAAAATGAAAATTATCGACATGCGTATTCACTCTATCGCTATCGCAGACCCCCCTTTACGCAGTTCGTATGGCCTTCATGCCCCATACGCGTTGCGGACTATTCTGGAGCTTGAAAGCGAAGATGGTATTGTCGGCATTTCCGAAACGTATGGCGGCCAAATTCCAGCTCAGGCCCTAAGAGAGTTGCGGCCGCAAGTTGTTGGTGCCGATGCGTACCGTTTAACAGGCTTCCTCTCGCCTATGGTGGAAGGACAGGGAGCAGGCGCCGAGCGTTCGCAGACATATCTGGTTCCTGGCGAGAATCCCCTTGACGCAACGACCCGCACGTATTCGGCCATTGAAGTTGGGTGTCTGGATTTAATCGGAAAATCTGTTGGCCAGCCAGTATGTGACCTGATTGGCGGTCGCCTCAGGGATAAAGTTCCGTTTTCCGCTTATCCGTTCTACAAACATGCCGGAGGGGGAGGTGAAGGCGACGATGTTCGCGAAGATGAATACGGCCAAGCCCTTACACCCGAAGCCCTCGTGCAGCAGGTCAAACAAATGGTGACCAAATACGGATTCGGCTCTATCAAATTCAAAGGCGGTGTGCTGGAACCGGACCTGGAAATTGAGACCATCAAATTGCTCCGTCAGGAGCTTGGTCCTGAAGTTCCATTGCGCATCGACCCAAATTCTGCATGGACAGTTGAAACATCCCTGCGCGTAGGCAAAGCTTTGGTCGAGGAGCTTTCGGGCGGTGGATATTTGGAAGATCCAACCGCCGGCATAGAAAATATGGCAGAGGTAAGACGACGGTTAGTCGCCGAGGGGATTATGACACCGCTGGCCACCAATGTGGTGGTCACTTCGTTCGGTGACATCCCCCGGGCAATCGAATTAGACGCTGTGCAAATTATTCTGTGTGACCATCATTATTGGGGCGGCATGCGGCAGGTACAGCATTTGGCGAATCTCTGTAAGGTCTTCGGCATCGGTTTATCGATGCATTCGAATAGTCATTTGGGTGTGTCCTTAATGGGAATGGCGCACGTGGCCGCCGCGACACCTCATTTGACTTATGCCTGTGACACCCATTATCCCTGGCAGTCAGAACAAGATGAAGTGGTGCAAGGCGGACGCGTCTCTATAGTCAATGGTTGTGTCAAGATTCCTGAAAAGCCCGGATTGGGAGTAGAGCTGGATTATGACAAACTGGCACGTGGCCGTGAACGTTATGAAAAATGCCCATATCGCAAACGGGATGATGAGGCCGAAATGCGTAAACATGTTGACCCCAACTGGAAGCGAATTCTGCCAAGATGGTGATTACTGCCTAAATCCCTGCATGTCCTTATCGGGGACCCATCTTCTGTTTTTTTCCTTCTGTCTTCCGCCACTGTCCTATCGGCCAGACGCTATTCTATCATCTTGAGTGTCATTTAGCCAAACAACTGGAAGAAAAAGCAACTTGCCACTTTTGCTTCTTGGTTCAAATGCCAACAGATCTTCACCTTTCAGGACTCGATCTTTCAGGACTTTTATTCCCCAATTGCCATTTCCACGAGTAGTCTGCCGTTCTTTAGTCAAATATCCCTTCAAAGCAGGTATTGGTACATAGCAAAACTTACGCTTAGCAGGATCGTCTTTGACAAATGCAATTGCTTCGTAATTATCCATCTCTCCTAAAAATCCGGGTGCGATGTCCCACCAATAAGTAAATGGTTTGTCATTAAACTTCTTGCTGGACTTTATTTTGATTGGATCATATAGATATGGCATGTCTAAAACCTCCTGACGAACATCCTCAAGCTTCAAGCCAAGATTCATTAGGACCTGAGCCGCTATGCCTTTGTTTTCTCTTAATAAACCCAGCAGGATATGTTCGGTTCCCACATAATTATCATTAAGCGACCTGGCCTCTTCGATTGCATACTCAAGAGCCTTCTTGGCTCGTGGTCGGAGTCTGCCCATCGTAACCATATCCAGCCTACTCCTGACCAGCTTTTCCACTTCAAGCCGTAGCTTCTTTATATCTACTTCCAGATTCTTTAGAACCGCAGCACCCACCCCACTACCCTCTTTAACCAGGCCCAGCAGGATGTGTCCGGTCCCTATGTATTTGTGGTTTAATCGCTGTGCCTCCTGGTTAGCCAACGCCAGAACCTTACGTGCACGTTCTGTAAAACGCTCAAACATCTTTTTACTCCAAAATCGCTTTCAGAAAGAATTAAAGTTTCCCTGTCTCGTCCCATTTAAGCGCTAACGCAATACAGGACATGTTCGTTTTATTTTTCACTTCCCCTCCGCTTGCCCGCGGGGCTTTTTGTTACTCTCTTTCTATTCACAATCTTTGCGTATTCATTTTTGTAAAAATTTGCCTTAGTATCACCTAAATCAATAAGTTAGCTACTTCCAGGTCTTGAATTTCAAGCCCTGTACCCACTTCATCGCCTCTGAATAATTGCCGTTTTCCACGTGCTTGCGAAAAACCTCAGCCGGATTTTTCCCTTCTTTTCTTAACTCAAAATCAACAAGTAAACAAATTGCAAACTGTTCTCTTGAACTCCAATTTGGCTCACCTGCTCTTTTCCATTCTGCAATAACTCTTCCTCTAAAAGATTCTGGCTTTTCCTTTTTCATTTTTTCATTCCTCAAATATTTAGTTCTATCAGGTGTAATTACCACTTTTAATCCTAATGTTTCCATAAGAATTGAAGCCGTCTCTGTTCCCGTATCCTTTTCCCCCGTCAAAAAAGTGTAAACGGTACGCTGGGGGATTTTACCTTCTACCTTTTTGGAAACTTGATATATGGTAAACTCTAATTTGAGCATCTGTTTCAGTATTGAATCTCTTATTTGTCCCATAAAGTAGATTATTGCAAAAAAGTGCAATCATAGTCAAGTATATTTTTGGCATTTTCTAAGAAATTATTAATATTTTTCGTTCATCCGATTAATGCGTAGGTGGATCCGACAGATCAGGGCCTTAGAGTTGTCTGGAGAGAAAAATCGTTTGGGCAGAGGCTCAGATTTGGGGCACGTGGGGGGAAATCTGTGCATCTGGGGCCCCGAACGATTTTTCTCGTTCGTCCGAAACGCCGATTTCACCTACTCATTATTCGGAAGATCCATATTTTTATTATAGTAACAGGAACAACCACGAATGGCAGTTGCTTAAGGGAATAATGCGTAGAAAACTCCCCGATCGACAAGAGGGTCGGCCAAAAAAAGTGCTTTTTTTGTCATTTTTTTGTTGACATTGTTTGAAAATATGTTAAAATACCCACCTGTTTGTCAACAGACGAACAAAAACCGCCAGCAGGCGGCTTTTAATAGACATTTCATAAGCCATAGCGTGGCACGGCCTTCAGGGCAAGCAAGCCCAGATTCGCGAATGAACAATTAACCATTTAACCAATTAACCACTCACAACAATCGAGTATCCATAATGATCATCGAGAATCCAACTTTAGCTCACTTTAGGCACTTTAGCTCACTCTTCACTCTCTCGCCCCTCTACATCTGTCGAGAACTCTCTACAAATCAACCCTTTTTATGCAAAACAAACCCAATTTCCAAAAAAGTCAAATGAATGTAAATCCATATAATACAAAAAATTATGAAAATAAATCCAATTGGACAATTGGTCAAAACAAACCCAATTCAAACCCAATTTCCGAAAGGCCCAAACGAATATAAGCTCACTTATAACAAAGGATTACAGAAAAAAAGATGATTTCGCAGTCCGAATAAACAAACCCAATTCAAACCCAATTTCCGTAAAGCCCAAAATGAGAGCAAACTTATATGTTATAGAGGATTATGAAAATGAAACCGCCTTACGGCTCCAAAAAAACAAACCCAATTCAAACCCAATTTCTCCGAAAGGCCAAAATGAGCTTAGAGCTTATCCGAATAACCGGGTCGTTATGAGGCCGAGCGAAAAGTTCGAGGCCAAGGCGGCAGGACAAAAATGCTCGGAGGCGTGGTTTTCTCCACGTCGAGAACGTTTTTGGCCGACAACGCAGGCATCGGGCTTTGCAGCCGGCCGCAATAGAACAAGTTATTTGGATAGGCTCTTAATATCGCTTGCCGGAAAATCTGGCCACACCCGCATTCCCATATACAAAAAGAATACCTTGCCCTGTGGTACAAAACTGTATATCCTATGCACAAAAATCCTCGGGAACTGACTATGAAGAAGGCAGGCTACCTGCAGTGGGCAATTGAGAGCACCAAGACAGTATGGTGGCACGACTCGGCGGAGCCGAGCGAGCTTGAGCGCGGTATCCGCAGGGGCGCCATCGGTGCCACCACGAATCCGTTTCTCGCGAATCTTGCATTGTCCAGGAACAAAGACGCATGGGCCAGGGAAATCGACAATGTTCTGTCAGAGCACCCGGAGCCGGAAAGAAAAGCCGAAAAGCTCATGAGCATAGCAATAACGCACGCCGCCCGTCAGCTCGAGCCGCAATACGAAAAAAGCGAAGGCCGAATGGGCTATGTCTGCGCCCAGGTCAATCCCGCCCGGGCGGCAGAAAGAGATATTATGCTCCCAATGGCAAGGCGTTTTCACGCATGGGCACCCAATATTGCCGTCAAGCTGCCTGCCACAGCGGCAGGGCTGGATGTGCTTGAGGACTGCACCGCAGAAGGAATCACGGCCACACTAACCATAAGCTACACCATCCCGCAGGTAATCGCCATTGCCGAGAGACACCGCATAGGGATACAGCGAGCTAATCAGAATGGAGTCGAGCCTGGCAAGTGCTTTGCCGTCATTATGATAGGGCGCCTCGACGACTATCTTAGAGACGTGGCGCACGACAGCGAAGCTAATATCAGCGAATCCGATATTCGTCAGGCGGGTTTGGCTGTTTCCAAACGGGCTTATTCGATTTACAAACAGCACAGCTACGAAGCGATGTTGATAGTTGCCGCCCTAAGGGGGACTTATCATATGACGGAATTAACGGGCGCAGAAATCATTATGTCTATTGCTCCGCCATATCAGGAGATGCTGCTGTCCGAAGAATTGCCCTGTGAGGAGCGCATAGACCGCCAGATACCCGAAGATGTAATTGAGAGACTCTCAACTTTGCCTGAGTTTATTCGGGCTTACGAACCTGAGGGAATGCAGCCCAAGGACTTCATTACATACGGGGTGACGCAAAAAACACTTGCACAGTTTCACGAAGGCGGCTGGAAATTATTAGAGAATTTCCAGCTCGTTTAGTGGTGAGTGGTGAGTGGTGAGTAGTCAACTCACTAATTAACCATTTAACTACTCACCAATTAACCAATTAACTAATTAACCAGACATGAAAGGTTTTACGATGAAGAAGATTGGCTTTATTGGATTGGGAATTATGGGCAAGCCTATGGCCAGGAATCTGCTCAAGGCGGGCTACTCGCTCACAGTTTACGACATTGTACCTGAGAAGATAAATGACGTGGTCGAGGCCGGGGCGAAGGCGGGCTCATCGAGCAAAGATGTGGCCGAAAAGAGCGAGGTGATAATCACTATGCTGCCCAATTCTCCGGACGTCAAGGAAGCAGTGCTGGGTAAGAATGGCGTTCTGGAGGGGGCCAAGCCGGGTACTATCCTCATCGATATGAGCTCCATCGCGCCCCTGGCGAGTAAGGAAGTAGCAGAAAAGGCCAAAGAAAAGGGAGTCACTGTGCTCGATGCTCCGGTGAGCGGCGGTGAGCCCAAGGCTATCGAAGGAACGCTTGCAATTATGGTCGGGGGGCCACAAGAAACATTCGATGAGGTTGAAGATATCCTAAGCGTTATGGGGGCTTCCGTGACACGGGTGGGCGAGATTGGCAGCGGCAACATGACAAAATTGGCCAATCAAATCATCGTCGCCCTGAACATTGCCGCAATGTCGGAGGCAATGGTGTTGGCAGCCAAGGCAGGCGTCAACGCAGAGAAGGTCTTTCAAGCGATTCGCGGAGGACTGGCCGGCAGTACTGTTCTGGATGCCAAGATGCCGCTGGTGCTGGAAGGCAACTTCAAGCCGGGATTCCGCATCGAACTGCACATCAAAGACCTGGCCAATGCACTGGATACCGCCCATGAGGTAGGAGTTCCCGTCCCCCTGTCCAGCGCGGTAATGGAGGTTATGCAGGCATTAAAAGTGGACGGCAAGGGCGCAGACGACCACGGTGGAATAATTCAGTTCTACGAGAAGCTGGCCAAGGTCGAGGTAAGAAGATAGCTGTAACCGGAATTATAGACAAGGCGCGGGCTTTCAATGTCTTCAGCTCAACTCCGAAAATTGCAATCTTTCGACCTGCCGATCATAGAACGGCGTCGTAATACAGACCCGACGTTCTTAGGCCAACGGAAGTACAAATGCAAAGAGCAGCGTAATAGCCAGAGTGATAATCCCGAGCGCAGCGGTGAGAATTGTCCAGGACTTGAGCGTTTCGATTTCGGTCAGGCCGCCCATCCGCGCGAAGATCCAAAAGCCGCTATTGTTCATCCAATCACCGACGAGCGAGCCGCCCCCGATAGCCATGGCTAAGTACACGAGATTGCAGCCGAGCATTTCTTCGGATATGCCCATAGCCGCAAACATTGAAGCGGTCGTAATCATGGCTACAGTACCTGAGCCCTGCGAAAATTTTATGATCGTTGAGACAGCAAAAGCCAGAATCAGGATTGTAAGTCCCAAGCCCTGGCCTCCTGTATCGACAAATCCCTTCACCACGTCCTGGACGCCGGCGGCTCGGAGCATTGCGCCGAAAGCACCACCACCAGCCGTTATAAGAATAATGATGCCACCACTCATGAGAGCTGTGTCCATTTTCCCAGAGAGCTCCTTGAGAGATAATCCTCGACTGCGAACAAGCACAAACATCGCGATAGCCGCCGAGAGCAGCAGAGCCAGGTTAGGATTACCCAAAACAGCCGTGATTTGAGCTATCAGCGTGCCCCCGACCAGCGCATTTGTCACCGTATTGGCGGATATTAAGATGACGGGAAGTACAATCGGCAAGAGCGAAATCCACAGGCCTGGTAACCGGCTGTCGTCCAGGGGTTCTGCCTCCGGCTCACCAGTGTAAGGACGCATCGGAATGTCCACAAACCGATTTACCAGCCTACAAACGAGTAGCCCAAGGGCTGCTGTGGGCAGGCCCACGAGGATGCCCATTCCAATCATTACTCCAAGGTCAATGCCGAAGCGGTTGGCCATGAACAGAGGACCCGGCGTTGGTGGAACCAGTGTATGAGTGATTCCGGCACCTGCGACAATAGCTGTAAGGTATAAGACGTAGTTCTTTTGTGTTCGCCTCCAGAGCGAACGAGCCAGCGGTACCAGAAGGTAGAAGACAGTGTCGAAGAACACAGGAACGGAGAGTACGAAGCCGCTTGCCATAAGTGCCGTAGATGCTCTTTTTTCGCCCAGCGCTTTGAGAAAAGACCGGACTATTCGGTCGGCGGCACCGCTGTCCATAAGACATTTGCCGATGACAGCGGCCATCGCAATCACGATACCGATAGCGCCGACAACCGAGCCAAACGCCCCGGCCACGCGAGAGACCTTATCCGCGAGATCGCCGGGAGCCAGCAAGCTGACGATTATTGCAGCAGTTATCAATGCAACAAACGCATTGACACGCAGTACTGTGATCATCGCAATAAGCAGGGCAACGCCAATAATCAATATCACTACCGGGTTCATAATAACAGACCTCCAAACATTGCCTCTATACCGTCACTCACAAATTCAAGTGCTCCTTTGCGAAAGCAAGGCATTTTTTGATGTTAGCTTCTTCAAGCTTGACCAGCTTTTCCAGCGGCAGATGATTTACCTTAGGCAGGCGCTCCGGAGATGCATTTGCGCGGACATATCTGAGAGTACGAGCCAAATCAAAGCCCGGCACATCCTCAAACGTCGCCCAGTACTTCTGGGTCAGACAGGGAACTTTCAGCGAATCTCGTGTTGCCATCTCCAGACTGAATTGAATCTCAGGCCTCGCCTTATGAAGTACCTGGATCATTAGAGGCAGGTCAAGCAGGCCTTGCCCCAGTGGGACATCGGCAAGCAGGAAGCCGTCTTCGTATTCGGCCACGGCCATGTCCTTTAAATGGACTGAAAAGCCATAAGGTGCGTATGCCTGGACAACATCCATCGGGTCTTCCAGAAGTGCAAAGCTGTTGCCCGTGTCGATACAGACACCTATGTATTCGCTGCTGATGCGCCTGAGCATATCAAGCATCTGACCGATGCGCCAGTCTTTGTGATTTTCAATCGCAATTCGCATACGTTGTCGGGCTGCGACCGGCTCAGCCAATTGCAACGACTTCCAGGTACGATCGGCGAACGCTTTGAATTCTTCGGCTTTGCTGAACTGCTCGTAGCGTCGTCCACCTATAGCGATGCGTACTACCTTAGCTCCCGCCTGCTTAGCTGTCCGCACTGTTGCTTCAAATCTCTCAACGTCGGACTTATCATGGGGCAAAGATGCAGAACCTTCAATAAACATGTCGTAGTTTTGGGCCTTTTCCCGAAGTTTACGAGTATAGTCTTCATCTCGAATCCCTATGTTCATCTGGATGCCGCCGGCACCGACCTTATGACAATGGTCGAGAAAGTTAAGCGGTTCATCAAGTTTTCCCTTCATTCGCCCGGTGCGTTCTGCTCTTAGCCGAATGTTGTAGGAAAAATCTGCAATTCCAAGCCGCGATCTTTTATCTCGCTCCGCACCATATATCCTTCTCATATCCCCAATCGTGGCTGCCGCCAAGCCACCGGCAATTGAACAAAGCACTTCTCGACGATTCATCCTTTACAATCTCCTATTTATTACAACGCCAGCAATATATATTTCAATTTCAGGTCTGAATAAGTGTCTATTGTAGAAATTCGGTTACTGCGCTCACGACGTTTCCACCGACCTGCTGCGAAGCATCGAGACGAGTAAGATAATCTCATACTTCATCCGGTACTATGAATGGCTCACGGTAGTTTCGGCGTACGAACATATTTGCCATGTCACTAAACACGCCAACAAATTTCTCACTTGTCTGGTCAAATATCAAAGGAGGCCCTATGGTCAAAGGTTCCCTTCCAAGGTCCACTTCGTTGGCTCTTAGATGGGTAAGACAACTCTCAAAAGATTCCGTCAGGATACTGTTCCCTGTGATTACTTCCTTGATTTCCTCGACGGGTTGTTTGCGTCCAAGCCGATAAGATATGTTGGCCATATGGCACAGCGCAGCAGAGATATGACCTTCGAGAACATCGGCTATAAGGTCACTGACTTTTCGGCTTCGCATCGCCTGAATGAAATTGGCCTGATGACCGAGACCACCTTCGCCGGGGAACTGCCTGAGTCTTTTGTGGTTATTGTCGTATGCCCAGCCGCCACCTCTACCGCCGGCAAAATAGCCTCCCTCACAATAGACCACCATGCCAAAGCTTATCCCTCTATAATGGTCTGTGGCGCGCAGGCCCTTTCTCCGTCGCAGGCCACGAACCTCGTAAATAATCGGAACCGGCTTATAGTCAAAAAAAGTTATCTGAGTGTTAGGCGTTTGCCCGTCATCGTCCAAACCGAGCCGTCCGCCAATGCTGATTGCTTTGGGGGAAATTTTCTGCTGGCCAATCATCCATCGGCTCTCGTCCACATTGTGGGCACCGAGATTGCCGACTTCCCCCGTACCGGTATCCCAAAACCAGTGCCAGTCATAGTGCAGGTTCTTTCGCATCAAAGGTACCAGTGGAGCCGGTCCCTGGAAGAGGTTATAGTCCACCGATGCAGGGATGGGCTGGGGGCCATTGACTTTGCCAATACTCTCACGGAGACCGTAGCTGATTGCCCGGACGAGTTTAATAGAGCCAAGGTTGCCTTGTTTGATATACGCTACGGCCGCCTGCAGCCCGACATCTGAGCGGTCTTGTGAGCCGACCTGCACAATCCGTTTGTACTTACGGGCTGCCTGAACCATCTTGCGACCTTCCCAGATGTTATGTGAGGTGGGCTTCTCCACATACACATCCTTACCTGCCTGGCAAGCCCATACGGTCATCAGGGCATGCCAGTGGTCAGGTGTGACGATGACAACGGCATCGATGTCCTTATCATCAAGTAACTTTCGGTAGTCCACGTACGTGGTGACTTTCTCATTACGGTCCTTGAATTTCTTGGCTTCGAAGTCCAGGAACTCTGTGTCAACATCGCAAAGTGCAACTATGCGAATGCCCGGCACTTTGCCGAATATGTCGATGTGCTCCTTGCCCTTTTTGCGAAGACCCACTATGGCGATGCGAATGTCGTCGTTTGCCCCCAGAATCTTTGATGAGGCTCTGGCACGTGACGCTGAGCCGAACCCGACACAGGTGGCAGCAACCGTTAAGCTCCTGATAAAATCTCTGCGAGTGAGTTTGTTCATCGTTCTTGCCTTTTACCTAACGCGTTGAGAATGTGAATACCGTCATTGTACTGTACTTTTCTCCCGGTCGCAACACAACAGATGGGAAATGCAACTTGTTGGGCGAATCAGGAAAATGCTCAGTCTCGAGACAGAAACCATAATGCCTGTCGTAAATCTTACCGTCTTTGCCCTTGATTCCTTTCATACCGTTTGCCGTATAGAACTGCATACCCGGCTCAGTGGTGTGCACTTCCATAATCCGCCCGCTTGTAGGTTCATATACCCGAGCGGCCAGGACAAGCGCACCTCCTGAATTTTTCAGCACGTAGTTATGGTCGTACCCACGTGTTTGCGTAAGCTGGCTGATTCTTGCTCCGATTGTCTTTGGCTTCGTAAAGTCCAGAGGAGTATCTTTAACACTATGGATCTCCCCCGTAGGTATCAGTGCTTTGTCTGCCGGGGTATAATAATCAGCGTTGATTATCATCTCATGGTTCAGAACGTCACCATTGCCTGCACCTGCAAGGTTAAAGTAGCTGTGATTGGTGAGGTTTACAATAGTAGGCTTGTCCGTGGTGGCCTTGTAGCTTATCTTCAACTCATTGCCGTTCGTCAGGGCATAGGTAACAATGCAATTAAGATTACCGGGAAAACCCTCATCGCCGTCCTTGCTGAGATACGTAAATCGCACGCCGACTTCTTCACTGCTCTGGAACGGGCGGCCTTTCCACAAAACCTTATCGAATCTCTTGTCTCTTCCGCCGTGGATGTGATTCTTGCCGGCATTGGCGGTCAGCTTGTATTCGGTGCCGTCGAGCGTGAACCTGGCATTTGCAATGCGATTGGCATAGCGGCCGACAGTGGCGCCAAATAGAGGGTTTCTCTTGATGTAGGAGTCCAGGTCATCGAATCCAAGCGCCACGTCAGCTAATTTGCCGTCCCGATCCGGTACTTCCAGTGATACCAATATTGCGCCATAATCAATGACACTCGCATGCAGCCCGTTTGCATTCGTCAGCTCATAGAGAGTCACCTTGCGGCCATCCGGCATTTGACCGAACGACTTCTGTCCTACCTCCAAACCGGCCCGGCTCTTCTGGACTGGTTGGCCAACGGCTTTTCCACAGTTGAAACAGGCGGCCATCAGCACTACGCAAATATAAATCCGGTAATTAGCCATAGCAAAGCCCTCACAATTCTCTTAGCACCAAGTGTTCTCCGTAAGGAGTCCTTCGGACGACACCATAAATATTCACAGTACCGGCTCCTAACCTTAGGCACTTTAGACACTTCAAACTTTAGTTTACCGTGCGACATCATCTCAGCCAATCAACATATGTGGAGGCGTTATTATTAGCTCTGGAACGACCGCACGAGGCGGCAGCTTGGCGATTGTCACCACACAGGCGGCAATGTCCTCCGGCTGGAGCATCTTCGCGCGTTTTTCGGGCGACGGCGGCGAGGGACGCTTGTCTATGATAGGGGTGTTTGTCTCACCCGGATAGATGTTCGTTACTTTGATACCGTTTCCGCATTCCTCCAAGTTGACAAAAGTCCCAAGAGCACTCGTGGCAAACTTCGACACGCAGTATGGCAAACCTGCTAAAAGCATCACGCTTTTGCCCGCCAGAGACACAATATTGACGATAAGTCCCGAACCTCTCTGACGCATAACCGGAAGCGCAGCGTGAATGCAGTTGAACGTCCCTGTGGTATTAACCTCCATCACGCGGTCGAAGTCTGCCGGGTCGATATTGGACATCATCCGATTCCCGACGTTGATACCTGCACTATTGACAAGGATGTCAACAGGGCCAAGCTCGTCGCCAAGCCATTGAAATAGCTGCGAGACTTGCTCGCGCTGAGTGATGTCACATGTCCGCCAGACAAATGCGGAGTCGCCGCCTCCAGCTTTGGCAGCGTTTATCAGAGCTTCTTCGTTGGCATCTGCAAGTGCGACTCTGCAACCTTCGGCCCAAAAAGCCTTGGCGATCCCTAACCCAATGCCCCCTGCTCCACCCGCGACCAAGACTATCTTACCATTCAAATCCATAACTCAATCCTCCCTTGTACTACGTTCCGGAATTGTGAGTGGTGAGCAGTGAGTGGTAAATGCGCCTGTAAGTCGAAGACTCCTTCCAACAGGCCGAAGCGTATGTATCCATATTCAACTCACCAATTAACCAATCACCAATTAACCATGCTGCTGATTTTATATGATATACCGGCCCAGTCAAGCGCTTGATTTACGATTTTCTCCGAATAATGTCCCGTATGCAGGATACGCTTAATCGGTTGTGCGAAGCGGCAGAAGATGTATCCAACTATACACGAACATAGCTCCTGAGAAATTCAGAGATGCTTTGAGAAACCGGATTGTTTTTTGTATGATATGATGATGCAATTAGAGGAGAACTAAAAAATGACGGATTTTGAGAAAGCACGGGCACTATTGCACGAGTTCAAAGGGGACTCATATCTGTTCGGCCTGGATGTTCTTCCAGGAATAGGTGAAGAGGTTGCCGCCGCGGGGAAGAAAGCAGTGCTGGTTCGTAGCACATTTAACGGCAGCGATGATTATGTGGGAGTCATACGTAACTCGCTGGCCAGAGCAGGAGTCGAACTGGTCACAGAAATCAGAGGCGCCAGGCCTAACTGTCCGCGGGAAGACCTATTTAGAATTACCGACCATCTAAGGGAGTCCGAGGCGGATGTGGTACTAAGCTTCGGTGGCGGCAGCACAATCGACGCTACAAAGGCCGCTGAGGTTCTTCGCACTCTCAATGGTGAGATTGATGAGTATTTTGGGACGGGGCTTATCACCAAAGCATTGCAGGAAAGGAGCAAGTCCCTGACTACGCATATGGCTATTCAGACAGTTGCCAGCTCGTCAGCCCACCTGACCAAGTACTCGAATATTACAGAAGTTTCAACAGGCCAGAAGAAGCTGATTGTAGATGATGCGATTATTCCTGCTCTTCCGGTCTTCGACTACGAGGTAACGTACAGCACACCGCCGGGCCTGACCGCCGATGGAGCACTTGACGGCATCTCGCACTCGCTGGAGGTTCTTTACGGAGCCATCGGCAAGCCTTACTACGACAAGCTCGAAGAGGTCGCCGGCGTCTGTATTCGCCTGGCGGTCGGTTACCTGCCGCGGGCAATCGATAATCCGAGGGACAAAGAGGCACGGGAAGCACTCTGCTTAGCCACAGACTTAGGCGGATATTCCATTATGATAGGCGGAACCAACGGGGGACACCTGACCAGTTTCTCCTTAGTGGACATACTGCCACACGGCCGGGCCTGTGCTATTATGAATCCGTACTACACCGTTTTTTTTGCCCCGGCCATCGAACGGCCATTGCGCGTTGTCGGCAAAATCTATCAGGAGGCGGGGCTGACAAGGGCCGATATTGAAGCCCTAAAAGGAAGGGACCTCGGAGTCGCTGTGGCCGAGGCTATGTTTGAGCTGGCTCAAAGGATTGGCTGTCCCACGCGCCTAAGTGAAGTTGAGGGATTTGGCCGGCAGCATATCGACCGAGCACTGGCCGCTGCCAAGAATCCGCAGCTTAAGATGAAGCTCCAGAATATGCCCGTGCCGCTCAAAGCTGAGATGATAGACGACTATATGGGGCCGATATTGGAGGCGGCACGAGATGGAAACCTTACGCTAATTAAGAATGTGAAATAGGAACCTACGGCTGTGAAAATAAAGTTAGCCTATGGCAAGGAAGGTCTTGATATCACCCTGCCGGACTATCTGAACGTCGATGTCGTGGAGCCCAGGTACAGGGAAGGTCTTGCTGACCAGGCTGCGGCAATAGAAGATGCTTTACTCAAACCCATAGACTCAAATCCCCTGCGAGACCTGGCCAGACAATCGGATACTGTTGGCATTGTAGTCAACGACATCACTCGTCCAACACCCTACAAGCTCATTTTGCCGGTTCTCTTGCGGCAGCTTCGCAGCGTCTCTGAAGAGCAGATATTGCTTTTCAATGCCACCGGTACTCATAGGCCCAATACAGATGCGGAGCTTCGCCAGATGCTGGGAGACGAGGTTTTGAAAAGATATCGGATTATCCAGAATGACGCCCGGGATCGTAGCTCACACAAGTTCGTTGGGACCACCAAGAGCAGAAATGAAATCTGGCTCCATAAGGCATATCTGGACTGTGACATTCGAATTCTGACCGGTTTCATAGAGCCGCATCTATTCGCCGGTTTTTCTGGTGGTGGCAAAGCCGTCATGCCAGGGCTGGCTCTGCTGGAGAGCATACTCAAAAATCACTGCGACAAGAACATAAACCACCCGAAGGCGACGTGGGGTGTGACGTCCGGCAACCCTATATGGGAAGAGATACAACAAGCCGCGTCGCTGGCGCCGCCGAGTTTTCTATTGAACGTGACGCTCAACAAAGACAAGAATATCACAGGCGTCTTTGCCGGAGACTTTCGCAAAGCGCACGAGCAGGGTTGTGCCTGCGTTAAGAAAAACGCAATGGTTACCGTAAGAAAACCGTATGACATAGTTGTTACCAGCAATTCAGGATATCCGCTGGACTTAAATCTGTATCAGTCTATTAAAGGTATGAGTGCAGCCGCCCAGATTGTCAAGGAAGGTGGAGCTATAATAGCTGTTGCCGACTGCTGGGATGGAATCCCAGAACACGGAGAGTTCTGTAAGCTGTTGCTGGAGGCTGAGAGTCCCGAGTCGCTGCTGAAGACAATTCGCAAGCAGGATTTTACGAGGCAGGATATGTGGCAGGCACAGATACATGCTTTGATATGTCAGAAAGCGGATGTGTACTTCCACAGCCACAATCTCAGTGATGAGCAAATTGAGCGTGCCTTTCTCAAAACGTGTTCAAGGGTAGAAGAAACCATCGAAGAGCTGCTGCATAAATATGGACAAGATGCCTCCATTTGTGTCCTGCCCGAGGGACCCCAGACAATCCCCTACATTTCTCAAGCCAGCCTTACATGAGATGATATATTGCTGAGCTTGACAAGTCTATATGATAGGTTCTTGTCACGCTCTCCAGGAACGCTTTCTATTTATTTTTCCCGACAATATATCCTTCGCAATGATTGCATCTTCTCTGATCTGAAAGTCAAACATACCCACATTTGCAAAATCCGCTCCGTTTTCAAAGGCGAACCTGAAGCCCTCTCGCGGATGGATGGCTCCGGCAGCCAAAACCTTGAAGGCAATCCACGGCTTCCTGACGGTTCTCATGAACTTGATTGTCTCCTCGGGCTTGGTACACCACATATTGTCGTGGGGCGGCAGCCCATGCTTGGGACGCTCGGCTTTTGGAGTGGCCGACCAATAGTTACCGCTGTGCAGCGTCTTCATATAAAAGTCCACCTCGAGGCCCGCTTTTTCCAAAGCTATCGGCACTTCAAGGGAATGGCACGCACAACCGGCAATCAGCCCGTTTTTCCTGATGAACTCAATTGCTTTGGCCAAGAGATCCACGCGGTTATACCTGACCCAATTGTCGCCTATACCACCATGTACAAAGGCGCCGATGGCACCGTTGTCAATTGCCGTTTGAATCGAGCCGGTAAGGTCGCCAGTTTTGGGATAAGTCTGGGCAATCCATTGAATCTGTCCGCCCCATTCATTGCGATAACGGTTATACACTCGAATAGTAGGATCCTCGCCGAATGCGTATGGACTGTTAACGGGCCCTATCATCGTGTTGATACCACACTCTTCGCATAACCGCCATGTCTCAATTATCTTCCGGTCGGTGAAGTAGTGCCTCATTAACGAAGCAACGTAAATCAAGTCACGATCGTGGGCACTACCGATGATTAGATTGCCACCGCAAATCAGGCGGCTGATCTTGATATGTCTAATCTTGCCCATCGGCATATCGAAATGAGCTCTCTGCTGTCGGGCTACCACTTGTTCATCAGTTTTCTGATGGGCCTGTCGCATCTTAGCCAAAAGCGCCTGTTCCTCATGACTTGAAGCCAATGTTAGGCTTGCTGAGGCCGCTAAAGAACCCTTAATAAATCCCCGACGATTCACAGTCCTGGCCATAAAATCACCCAAAATCTTTATCCACAATGCCCCGCTAAAGAGTATAACGCTATGGCTTATACCTGTCAACTTTGGACGGATGAAATTTAGCTAAAAGTCACCGTTAAAATGATATCATATCACATTTCAAGAACGGCAATGCTGGTCCTAAAGCAAGCAAGTTTTTTTAGGCTTCAATACAATGGGGGTGGTAATTTTGTCTGGATACAATTTTACTATCCCATCCGGTTAAGTCTGTGCCGTTTTGGTTGCAATAATATACTGTTTCAGGTACTATTATTTTTGAAGATGATGTAATGATATTCTTATTGACTTGAGATAGTATCAATAAATTTCTATAGCAATTATAAAATCAGAACCAACATTTTTTGGAGGTCAGAATGCAATCCTTCAGCAGAAAAACTATGGTGCTTAGAGTAATACTGTGTGTGCAAATTATCGTTTTAACCTTTGGGGCGGCTAATGCACAGGGCAAAAAACCTGGTCCCGCATATTCATTTGTGTATCTTGGTGACATTCATTTCGACAAAAGAAGCCATCATGATTTTGAGTGGGTGAAAGCTAATAAGCCAAATGATATCAGGCAGATAGAGGACTATGTCAGGATTACGGAAAACCATACACCCGGTCTTCTAAGACGGATTCAGACTGTCATAGAATCCAGTAACAGCCGAATAAAGATGATTATCCAGGGTGGAGATCTTACCGAGGGGCTCTGCGGCAGTCGTGAACTGCAAGAGACTCAATTCAAGGACGCCTTAAAGTGTGTTCGTAATTATATACCCAAGACTACATTTATTGTCGCCAAGGGCAATCACGATATTACCGGCCCCGGGGCAAAGGAGGCCTTTAATAATGTTATGCTGCCTTGGTTATCTAATGAATGTAAAAAGCAAATAGATTCTGCATCTTTCTATTTTATGGAAGGGCCGGATTTATTTGTGTTTTTTGACGCATATCACAATAACAGTCCTGATTGGTTGGAGAATACTCTAAGTGAAAACAAGCATCGATATGCATTTATTGTAATGCACCCTCCTGCAGTTCCTTATAATGCAAGGTCCACGTGGCATCTCTTTTCAAGAGCAAAAGAAAAAGATGTTCGCGAAAGATTCTTAAATATACTGGGCGCAAATAAAGTAATACTGCTGACCGCCCACCTGCACAAGTACGTTATTCTGGCAAGAAGAACATCGAGGGGCACTTTTGTTCAGTTCAGTATGAACAGTGTTATCAGCTCACCTGAAATATTAGTGAAAAATTATCTTGAAGGCGTTAAGAATTATGGCGGCCATCTTGTTAAACTCGAACCTGAATTTCAGCCTGATACAAAGGAACAACGGCAGAAGCTGCTTGAAGATGAGAAACCACATATAACTTATTTTGAATATGCGGATTTTCCCGGATATGCTGTCATTAACGTCTCAGACACAGGCATCAACATAGATATTTACACGGGTGATTCCGACAAAGTATGGAAGAACGTACCACTCAACTCAGTGCTCAAATTAAATCCGTAGAAGAGAGCTATCGTAAATATGATTAAGGAGAATGTCATTGGCTTAACTATATCCATAATCTTTCTTGTGTTGTCGGCAATATTTTATAAAGGATTGTTTAAGTCTAACAATCGACCTGGTGATAATGAGAGTCAGAGCTTATGTATATGGTAAAACAGCCGGTGATGCGGATGACATTAAAATTGCTTTTCTTGAATATGAAGTCCCTGGTGGGGCCATGATAAGTGACCCGGAAGTGATAAAATGGGTATTTGCTACGAGCGCAAATGGCGCCAGGTTACGTCAATCATGCGTTCAGCGCTGCATCGAACAGGGTTATACAGAAAGAGTCTATCCACGGTCCCGATAAAAATCTTCTGTCCGGTTTTGGAGAAAAAGTAAGTAGCGAAAAGAAGAGCTGGAAAGAAAAAGGCCCCTGCTTTGCAGGAGAGGGGTGTAGAACAAAGCAGGAGCTTAAGTGATAGTGTATATTCAATACACTATACTGCTTCCCTCCTTGGAAAACTAATCAATAAAGACCATAGTTAAGTGCCACCGTTGATGCCAAATGTAACGATTTTTCTGCATTTAACGATTTTTCTGCATGTAACGATTGTTCCATAATTTTACCACCGAGCTAACCAATTCAAGACCCGTATGCTGCAAAAAACGTTACAAGGGGCTTTATCAGCGGATTTAAGGGGCGATTCCTGTATGGATAACACTTCACGGTTAAATGGTCAATGAGAAATTGTTTTCGGCTTCTGTGGTTCTGTGGGATTCTGTGAGACGGCTTAGGTAATGAAAAAAGGGCTACGGTTGCAATTTTAAGATTATCTGGTAACATAATAAAATTAGAAAACTTAACAGTGTTGCTAAGTGGTGTAAATAGGAAATCTCAGTTCATGTATGTTCCCGAACCTCTTGGATTCAGGATTCACAGGAGGGATAAAAAATGCTTATAATGAAACACCTGGGTATTGTGCTTGTTGGAGCAGCACTACTGTTTGTAGCTATGTGCTCTGTCGCCGGAGCTAAAGAGAAGGTCATTCTCGATACTGATATGGTCCTCTTGTATGACGATGGTGTGGCGATGATGATGCTCGCAAAGCACCCGGACATAGAGCTGCTCGGCGTGACGATAGTCCCCGGGAACACCTGGGTTTCAGAGGGGACCGCATATGCTCTTCGTCAGCTTGAGGTGCTTAAGCGCACGGACATTCCGGTAGCCTCAGGGATACGTTATCCACTTCGAGCAGGGCGATATGAGACCCTAAAAGTTGAGCGGAAGATGTTCGGTTATAGCTCAAGCTATACCGGCTGTTTTAGCAGGGCTGAACCCCCATCTTATCTTGGCGTTTATCGCGCCGAATTCGGAAGCCACCCAATAATAAAGCCTGTGGATAAGCACGCAGTGGACTTTCTGATTGATACTATCAAGGCCAATCCGGGAGAAGTTACCGTTATGCCAATAGGTCCATGTACAAACCTGGCAATCGCCATAAGAATAGCTCCGGAGATTATTCCCCTCATAAAGAGAGTTGTGTACATGGGTGGAGCGTTTGATACTCCGGGCAATACGACCCCGTCAGCCGAATTCAATTGGTGGTTTGATCCGGAAGCGGCCAAAATGGCTGTTCGGGCCCGGTTTACCGAGCAACTCATCGTAGGATTAGATGTCTGTGAGAAATATCGTTTCAACAAGAAAGTCTTTGAGCGCATTACGGCTGTTAACACACCGATTGCAAAGATGTTTAAGGAAAAGTATGGGCCGGGATTTGAAAAAAATCCTGACTATACTCGATTGGTTTGGGATACTATCGCCGTTGCGGTTGTTATTGATCCGACGTTAATTGTTGAAGAAGAAACTCGCTGTGTCGATGTCAATTCAGATTATAACCTTGACTACGGTCGAAGCCTCGGCTATCACAAACAAGGACCCGCAGGTACTCAAAAGGCCCGTATCCTCCTGGCCATTGATGAGGAACGCTTCTGGAATCTGATGGTGGATTTGCTCACAAAATAACCTTGTCTGAAAAGTATGCTGAGCAGTGAGCAATATGCTGGCATCTTCAATTCTGATTTGTTATCTTATTAGAAAATTGAGCTATGTCACGTTTTTCAAGTGTCATGGGCCCCCGCAAGGCGGGAACCCAAATGAGGAGTACCGAATGTACAAGTATGTTTCTTTGTTTGCCCTTTACTTTGTGATTCTTTTTATTCCCGAAACCATAAAAGCTGATGATTGGCCTACCTTTATGCATGACAACCACAGAAGTGGTGTCACTTCCGAGCAATTGGAGCTGCCCTTGAGCGAATCCTGGGTGTTCGAGGCGGCGCATCGGCCACAGCCTGCATGGCCGCTGCCGGCAAAGCAGGATTTCTGGCATCACCACTATAACCTGAGGGCAACAGTAACTTATGACCGGGCATTCCACATTGTTGGGGCCGGCGATACGGTATTCTTTGCCTCATCGGCGGATGATAAGGTCTATGCGCTGGACGCGCAGACCGGCCGAGAACGCTGGACGTTTTTTACGGAAGGGCCTGTTCGGCTGGCTCCTTCTATCTCGAGCAACAAAGTGTACGTCGGTTCTGACGATGGATATGTCTATTGCCTCTCACGCGATAATGGCTCGCTGATATGGAAGTATAAGGCAACTGACGCCGAGCGTATGATTCCGGGCAATGAGCGAATAATATCGACCTGGCCGGTACGAACGGGCATTTTGGTAGATGAGGGAAATCTATATAGCGCCGCAGGCCTGTTCCCTAATCAGGGGACGTTCTTATTCGAACTCAGTGCTGAGAATGGGTCGGTAAAATGGAAGCAGAAAGTGGATGTGTCACCGCAGGGTTATATGTTAGCCTCGAATGAGCAGTTGTATGTCCCAACAGGGCGAACAAATCCAGCGATTTTCGCCCGCGCCGATGGTAGTTTACTGGGACAGTTACCAAGTGCCGGCGGAACCTTCGCGCTGTTGGCGGAGAACGTTCTCGTAACCGGACCCGGCCGCGGCCCGAAAGAACTGAATGCTGCCGAGGTTGACACACAGTACAAAATTGCAACATTCGGCGGTTTGAGAATGTTGGTGAACGGCCCAACAGCATACATGCTATCCGAAAAGAAGCTCTCGGCCTTTAATCGGGGCCGGTATCTCGAATTGTCGAGGGAACGAAATAATTTGACCGAGCAGTCTAACAAGCTCAAAGAACAACTCAAGAAGATGGACAAAAATACAGCCGAGGCAGAACAATTGAGCGGCGAATTGCGCAGTATCACAACGCAAATCAGCGAGTTATCAAAAAAAATGAAGGACTGTTACCTGTGGACAGTTAAGTGTGAATACCCGCATTCGATGATTATGGCTGGCGATGTTCTTTTCTTAGGGGGAGAAAACAAGATGGCTGCCTTTAAGGCCAATACCGGTAAAGTCATCTGGGGCGCTTCTGTTGGGGGCAGAGCATTCGGCTTGAGCGTAGTTAATGGTGGTCTTTATGTCAGTACGGACGAAGGCCAAATACACTGTTTTAAAAACAACGTAAAAGATAGTACGAAAGTTATAACAGCTAAAAAAGAAGCTAATCCTTATCCGAATGATTATCTAACAAAACTATACGCTGAGGCGGTAGAGCTTATAGCCGAACAAACAGGTGTCACGAAAGGATATTGCCTTGTGCTTGATTGTGGCGGGGGAAGATTGGCATACGAGCTTGCCCGAAAGACTGATCTGAAGATAGTCGGCGTCGAAAGAGACTCAGGCCGGGCAACTGCCGCACGCAACGCTATCGACAAAGCCGGACTATATGGCAGAGTTGCTGTTCATCATAAAAATTCTGCAACATTCCCTTACACGAAATACTTCGCTAATCTGATAGTTTCAGACCAAACTCTCCGGACGGGCAAGCTTCCTTCCTCAGCGGATGAGGTTTTAAGAATGCTCAGGCCTTATGGTGGAATTATTGCTTTTGCCCTGCCGGGCAGAAAATTCGACCTTAAAGAGTTGAAAAAATGGGAGCGGCTATTTCTCGAAGACTGGAAGTTATACAAGACAGACGAAATTGTCTTAGCCTGGACCAAACGCAAAGAATTAGAGGGCGCAGGCGAGTGGACACACATTTACGCAGAGCCGGGCAATACCGCTTGCAGCGGAGACACTGTCGTCAAGGGCGATATGGCTGTCCAGTGGTTTGGCCCACCAGGGCCAAGGTATATGATTGACCGTCACCACCGCAATGTGCCGCCCCTCGTTAAGGATGGGCGTCTTTTTGCTCCGGGTGATTGTATCGTTTTTGCCATAGATGCTTATAACGGAACAATCGAGTGGAAAATCGAGGTTCCAAATTCACGTCGTCTCGGGGCTTTTCTTGATTGCGGCAGTATGGCAGTGGACGACCAATTTCTATATGTGGCTGTGGAAGACAAATGTTTCGGCTTTAATGTTCGGACAGGTCGGCGTAGTATTACATATCAAATGCCTCAACTAATCAGGCCTGAGCCGCGAGAGTGGGGCTATGTTGCATACTCAGGTAATATACTTTTCGGAAGCGCCCGAAGGCAGGGAGCTTCCTATACTGAAACCAGCTATGAAGCTGACGATTCACTGTGGTACAGAGATATGAAGGTAGTGGTAAGTGATTATCTGTTCGCAATGCGAAAGGCAAGACGCCGGCTGCTTTGGAAATACGAGGGCGGGCTTATATTGAACACTACTATTACCCTCGGCGGTGGGCGAATATACTTTCTTGAGACTAATAGCCCAAAGGCCTTAGCTGACAAACTTGGGCGGATGCCCGTGAAGACATTATTTGACGGAGGTGACCAATATCTTGTCGCTCTTGATACCCGAACCGGTCAAGTCGCATTTAAAGAAAGAATCGATGTCAGCAATTTTGAAGAACCTGTCTATATTAACTATGCCAAAGATATACTTCTTTTAAGCGGCTCCAGACTCCTCGAAGGTTCCATTCATTATTATTATAATGCTTTTGATGGGCGCTCCGGAAAGCTCCTCTGGCAGGCAGACCATAAGACTGAACTCAATATAGACGGTGCCCACGGTGAATATAATCGTCACCCGACAATAATCGACGACACAGTTTATGCCTGGCCTTATACTTACAACCTCAAGACAGGCAAAAGAATCGAAGGGTGGAAATTCGACCGTCATGGACACGGCTGCGGGGGTATCTCAGCTTCAGCCCGGTGTTTGTTCTGGCGGGGCGGCAACCCCTGGATGTATGAACTTGGACCGAACGGAGGACCACGCCGGCTAAACAGAGTTACACGGCCGGGCTGCTGGATCAACATCATTCCGGCTGGCGGGCTTGTTCTTATTCCCGAAAGCAGCTCGGGTTGTACATGCGGTTTTCCCTTACAGACCTCTATAGCCTTTGTTCCTAAATAGTTCTTGTTGCGGAAACAGTACGCCTGTTAGAAGCGTATGTATCCATATTTGTCATTCCCGCGGAAGCGGGAATCCAGCTTTTTCGTTCTGGACTCCTGCTTTCGCAGGGGTGACATCGTCGATTTTCTATTTTCAACAAAAGATGTTAAATAGACTTTTGAAGATAAAATCTGAACGGTCTCGTATCTCGGATAAGGCAAAAGCATGAATTCAAAACAACGAATAGCCGCAGCAATGGACCACAAGAAGCCGGATCGAATTCCGGTAATGTGCCAGCTTGCTCTCGGACACTACTTCTTAAACTGTAACTACAATCCTTCGGAGATTTGGTTCAACAGCGAGACCTTTGCTGAGGTTTTGGTTGAATTGCAGCAAAAATATAACTTCGACGGTATTTTGGTAAACATCCCAGGCAGACCGCCTGACTGGAAAAAATATCTTAAGACATATAAGAAAATTGGCAATAATGAGCACCTTCATTGGAAATCAGGATTAGAAACTGTTTTTCCTCCGGATGATAATCCGCAGACATATCAGCCGGGCCAAATGCCTCTAAAGCGGGCGAACTATAGTACGGTTGACATAAATGACCCCGCTACATACAGGTTGCCCGGTTACGTGTGGAACACTTGGCACGCACCTGACCTCTGGGATATTGACCCCCAGGCCGACCTTTCTGCTCCAGCCGCTTATCCTGTATGGTTCACAAGCGCGCTGGAGAAAGTACAGCAGCTTGCGCCTGATGTCTCAATACACGCAGAAGTATTCTCACCTTTTACCCATCTTATGGAGTTGTTTGGGTACGAACAGGCCCTTCTTGCTCTTCTCGATGCTCCTCCCAGGTGCCATCAGGTGCTCGCTGTTTTTACAGGAATGGTATTGGCACAAGTTGAAATATACGCCCGATTTAAACCTGATGCTGTCCTTGTAAGTTCAGCTTTCGCCGGTGCAGGATTCATCAGCCGTCAAATGTACGAAGAATTTGTGGTGCCTTATGAAGAACAGGTTTTCCAATCGATACGCGAACTTGGTTCAAAGTCGTATGTTCACACCTGTGGTGCAATCGGCGACCGTTTGGACCTTATGAGCCAAACCTCCGTCGATGGAATTGACACATTAGACCCCCCACCACTCGGTACTGTACATTTAGAAGATGCAAAGTCAAAGTATGGCAGGCGATTCTTCTTCAAGGGGAACCTGGACGCCGTCAACGAGATGCTTAATGCCGATGACCAGACCTTTGAACAGGCTGTGAAGGAAAGAATCAAAATCGGCAAACCCGACAGCGGATACATACTTTCCTCGGCCTGTAGTGTAGCTCCCCACGTCAAGACAGAAAGGCTCAAAAGACTGGCAGTGTTATCAACGCAACTCGGCAAATATTGATAGTAGAAATAGCTCACTCATCTATATTCTATATCGGCTCAATACGCAGAGTTATACGCTCGGCGGCTTTGAGTTTCAGTTCTAATCCGTCATGCAGTTGCTTTCCCATATAAGTTTCCGTTTTGCCGGTCTCAAGGTTTATAATTCTGTAAGTCTTATCGAGTTCGACGGTAAACCACTCGGGCAATGTGTTCATTCGGGGCCAGTCCTTTTCAAATCCCATATAATGCTTGTGACGCTGGATATCAAAGACGATTTTGCCTTTCCAGTCTTTTTTGGCTTTAATAATAACGGCCAGACCATTGGCGGTCGGGCAGGCACCTAATTCCATTCCGATATCCCAGGGACGGGCGATCAGTCCCTGTGTGTGCATCAGGGCATGCATAATCGTTGTTCGTACGCCGTTTGCCTGAAGTTTCATCGTGCCCCATAGCTCGGCGGTTTCGAGTGGATCGTTAGAGCGGGCGATGTTGTTGGCAACTTCACTGTCGACCCAATCAAAACCTTCTTTTACTGGATAACGGTTGAGTACGTAAATTCCGCCTTCAACGGAATCGGCAAAGCCGTCGATCGACGAACCTTCCCACGGATAATTCCTGTATTTGGATTTTGAAAGATTCCGCAGAGTCTGTTCGATGTGTGGTCTGTAAACAGGTTCACCGTCAATCATATCAAAGCAGATATAGCCGACATAATTATATCCCCAGCCGTCGCTCAGTGCGTCGTTCCAACTTTTGTGGGTTGTTATATAGTTATACATCATACCGTCTTCATTACAGCCCTTTTCAAGAATGGTGTCAAAGACATGTTTGAGCTTTTTCTTATAGACTCCGACTCTGTCGCTCTTTATCTCAGATTCGACGGCCAGCAGCAATCCAAGACCGCCGATTATCTCACAGCCGTGATCACGTAGGCGCTCCGGCACAAAGTCATCATTCGAGAAATAATAATCGCCCAGGCGACGTGCCCATTTAAGATATTTCTCGTCGCCGGTCATTGTGTAAAGTCGGGCAAGTGCCTGAAGCTGTTCACCATTGACCTCGATGTTTGTGGAAGGAATTTTGCCGTAAGGTGTTTCAACGCGTGCATGCTTCCAGACATCATCCTCGATTTCTCTCATGCGATGGAACCAGTCTGCTTTGCCGGTAATTTCGACAATGGCGATCAGACCGTCCTTGACGTACTCCGAAGCCCCGAAGATAAGCGTATCATAAGAAACCGAATCGTCCTTTTTTTTCTTTTTCAAATCGAACCTTACCGGTATTCGATCCAGATGGTTACAGAGTTTTCTCTCGGCGTCGAGAACATCACGAATCGGGCCGTTAAGCCCGTCAATATCCGTAACATAAGCCGCCCAGCAGAGAAAGGGATAGCAGTCCGCGGCGGTATCGCGATAGTTCCAACGTCCGTCACCGATATACAAGCCGGTATCAGGATCTATCTTCTTGATCGCTACTTCGTGCAGCCAGCGTTTGACTTTACTTAGCGAATAGCCGGCGATTTTCGAAGAAACATCGGCCTGTTGAAAACATTTACTTTCAATATCCGTTTGGGCCCTGAGAGTGCTTGTGGCAATAACCATGACAAGGACGACGACAACAGCATGTTTGAATATTCTCATTTTTCTCCCCTGAAAAGATGAGGATAGTTTTTAATTTTTTTGAGGATGGAACATAACATCGCTCACTCTAATCATACCAACACTATATGATTTGGGAGAAACTATGTAACCGGAGCCTCCTAAGCCGGCTACAATGCTCACTAATACCACAATAACGTTTATAACAGGAGGCTCTCATAGATAAGTATATTAGATTCGACATAAATAGCAAGAATACAGTAGCGTGTGTCGCGCAACAAGGCAAAACAGACAAATACTGCTTTAAGGATAGGTCAAGCTCTCTTTTTGTTTGAAAAATCTTGTTAACTTCTTATATTAAAGGCCAACATGCCCATTCATAATCAAGAGATTTTACTTGACGGGATGGTAGATAATTTGGTATAGATAATATTAGTGAACCCAGCCTTTGCCGCAGGGGCTGGGTGAAGCTTGTGCCTGTGCAGACCTTGCCCTGAGCACAGCCGAAGGGTCGAATGGGCGGGCATCTATGGCTTTGAGGTCATCCAGCAGGCAAAATTATTACCGGGCTACGGTGGGCTCCGCCCCGACGAGCAGTTTTCTAATATTCGGAGGAGTTGCGTATTATGCAAGGTACAGAGTTTGCATGGGGACTCTGGGTTTTGCAGTAAGGAAATTTTGCATTTCAATTGACATTTTTTTATTTATTTTTAAAGGAGGACTATTATGTGCAGAAAAATGATTTATTTAATTTCTTTTGTTTTGATGCTCAGCATAGCGGGCAATGCTTCAGCCGAGCTCGTGGCTTACTGGACGTTTGATGAGGGGTCAGGGGACATTGCCTACGACTCAAGCGGTAACAACAACAACGGCACTATCAATGGCGCCGAGTGGGACGCCGGCAAGTATGGAAATGCTCTTCTCTTCAATGCGCAAGACAACTATGTAGAAATTCCCACCTCAGAAAGTCTTGAAATAACTCCCAACGTGACAATTGCCGCCTGGATAAACTGGATTGATGCCGGCGATACCTGGCTGGCCATCATGGCAAATGGACAGCAAAACGGTCCATGGGAAAATTATGGGCTGTTCGTCAACCGGACTGGGCGTTACCTCTACTTCACGCTTTCCTTGGACGGCGGACATGTCACAAACTCGGCACCGAATAATGTTATAGAGCCGGATGAATGGCTGCATGCCTGCGCGACCTGGGACGGTTCTACCGCGAGAATCTACGTAAACGGAGAGATGGTGTTTGAACAAGCCCAGACCGGAGAGCTCGTCCCTCCAGGACTTCCTCTGCGAATTGGGCATCGGAACGGCAGCGCCCATTACTTTAGCGGGATTATCGACGAGGTCCGCATCTACAACCATGCGCTGACGGAAATCGAGATTCTGGCTGCTATGGAAGGTGGTAAAGGATATCCGTATGCCTTGGGTCCGGTCCCGAAGGACACTGCACTCCATGAGGATACATGGATTAACCTTAGCTGGCGGGCGGGAGATTTTGCGTTCTCACACGATGTGTATTTCGGCGAGAATTTTAACGATGTGAACGACGGCGCAGAGAGCACGTTCCAGGGCAACCAGGCCTCGACGTTTTTTGTTGTCGGCTTTCCAGGATTCGCTTATCCAGATGGCCTCGTTCCGGGCACAACTTACTACTGGCGGATTGACGAGGTCAATGACACCGAGCCGAACAGTCCGTGGAAGGGCCCTGTCTGGAGCTTTTCGGTTCCCCCCAAAACTGCCTATGCACCTGACCCGGCTGATAGTGCTGAGCAGGTAGATCCGAATGTGGAGCTTAGCTGGACGGGAGGTTTCGGTGCAAAACTGCACACCGTATATTTTGATGACAACTTTGACGATGTGAACAATGCCGCTGGTGGACTGCCACAGGGAACTACGACCTATACTCCAGGCACTCTTAAATTGGCCAAAACTTACTACTGGCGTGTCGATGAGTTTGATGCCATCGCCACCTATAAAGGTGACATCTGGAGCTTTACTACCCAGGGCGCCGTTGTAAGCCTGAATCCGTCTAATGGTGCAGTGGATGTAAAGCAGAATCAGATTCTTAGCTGGTCGCCGGGAGTCTATGCTGCTTCGCATCAGGTCTATTTCGGCACCGATGAAGATGCCGTGAAAAATGCCGATACCGGTTCGCCGGAGTACAAAGGCACCAGGGACCTTGGTTCTGAAACCTATGACCCCGGAATGCTTGAGTGGGATACCACCTACTATTGGCGTGTTGATGAGGTCAATGACACTAACCCCGACAGTCCTTGGCCGGGTATCCTCTGGAGCTTTACGACAGCCAACTTCCTTGTCGTGGACGATTTTGAGGACTACGATGCCGGTGAGAATCAGATATGGTACGCCTGGAAAGATGGTCTTGGCTATGGCACACCAGGGACTGACCCCTACTATGCCGGTAATGGGACAGGCTCAGCCGTGGGCGATGAAAATACTCCTTCTTATACCGAGGAAACTATCGTTCACGGAGGCAACCAATCGATGCCGGTATTCTACGACAACAGCATCCTCAGGTATTCAGAGGTGGAGAAGATGTTGACTTATCCGCGTGACTGGACTGAGAATGGTGTCAACACGCTGACGATTTGGTTCAGAGGCATTTCGGATAACGCTGCCGAGACGTTGTATGTTGCTCTCAATGGCAGCGCGGTGGTCAATCACAATAATCCAGATGCAGCGCAGATAGCCACCTGGACACAATGGAATATCAACCTGCAGGCATTTGCAGACCAGGGCGTGAACCTTGCCAGTGTCAATACGATTGCCCTTGGTCTTGGTAACAGGAACAATCCATTGGCCGGTGGTTCAGGTACGATGTACTTTGACGATATTCGTCTGTATCCCCCGCCGCCAGAGTCGGCACCCTAAGCCAGGATTTAAGTGTCAATTAAGAATGTGTGGTTAATGTAGTAGATTTGATCAATTCGGGGCCTATACCGATTGATTCGGCAATCAATAAACAAAATAGGTATGAGAGCGGTTTTAAGAAATAATACCAATTGTAATTACTTGAGGCTGCCACCCTTTTATGCCAAACACAAGGAGCGCAGTAATTAAATGCAATTGGAATAAGGCTCGGTTTGCCTTTTCATTGCTTTTCTGTAGTTCTCGACTTCCTTCTGAGACGGGCTCTGGCACAACTGGTAGCGGCCTGCTCTAAATTTAGGGCCTTGTTAGTCCCACAGGGCATTGATGCGCTTGACGGTTTCATCCACAAGCACCTGGCCGCCTTGGGGCCCAACGACAAACTTGTCGGCGCTATATCCTCCTCCTCGAATCGCTTTTTCTGTCGGTAAGTAACCGCTGTGCTGACATGACAGCTGGACCAGGAAAGTCAGAGTAGCACGACTGCGTGCTTCGATGCGGACCCCATAATCGAGATACAACTCGAATGGATTCGTCGCCAGTGCAACATCTCCCAACCGAATAACGTGGAACTCGACCGGCTGCACAGAGTCTGTCTCATAGAAAGGTAAAGAGGATGGCTCGTAAAGAGGAAGGTCAATTCTTGCCACCACATGCTTGAAATCTATCTTTGTTTGAATCTCCCTCTCGGCACAGGCAAGCCCATCCTCAACTGCGTTGGCAATCCGACGTGCGATTTCCTGCCGCCACGACAGTCCCCTCCTTTCCCGCATCGTGTCTTCCGCTCGCTTGCGGAACATCCGATGAGGCGAAATATCACCTGCAGCGGAACATTGAGCAAGAATGTGTAGATTATTGGCGAAGCGATTCCGTATCTCCTTTCTTGTGTCGTGCCAAAAATCTGCGGAGATGACGCTCAGTCCCTCTGTCTCCTGAGAAGGGCAGGCCAAGTTTATCACGATGCCGGTAAGTTTTCGATCCGCTTCCCAAAAAAAGAGCATCTCCACACCGTGATCCTCGTAACCCTCGATATGTGAAAAATTATCCTGCTGGGTCGGCCCATACATGACAGACGACCCATCAAAGTAGTGGGCTCGTCGATTCAGACCAACCACAGCATGCCCCAAAGCCCAGTTCATTCCGCCCGGCTGCCGGGCCCGCCAGGCCTCCACCACAGCCTCTGCAATGCGCTCCAGAAAGAATGATGCATACTCCGAGGCCTTCATGACCCCTTCATCCTGGCTGACATCATATAAGCCTTTGAAGGCCCCATCAATGAAACCAGGTGCGGTATGCGTATGAGTTGCATTCATAAACAGCTTGTCCACATCGAAATCAGGCAATTTAGGTTCTATCAGCTTTCTTAGCCTCTCCTGGATTGACTTTCTGATAAAGAGTACATCACAGGAAATCATTATGGCTTGCTCTTTCGTGCCGTCAGGTCCCCGGGTTTCCACGGCTAAAACAGTTGCTGTGAGGGGATCGAGCACCGACTTTGAGATCCGCTTTCTCAACTGCCCCACGAGAGCAACGGGCCCTTGCGGTGTAATATCTGCACTTGCCCATCCCACGTAAAGGGCGCTTTCAGGAGCCTTTTTCTGCGGAGCAGCAGCTAATTGTTGAGTTGCTTCAGCCATCGACTCGCTCTCTACGTTTCTGCATGCAAGGACAGAAAGAGTCCCAAAAAACAGAAGAGACCGAACAGCCCTTTTGATAGACATGGCGTTTTCCTTTCCAAATTGCGCAGGGGAAGTCTAGCCTACGCCGAGCATCATTATTAGCCCTTCTGCATAACACTGAAACACGGGGCGTCTCCAGTCCGCAAGTGTTTCGCAGGGTCAACACTTGTTCTCATGGTTTTTTCCACTTTCCTAAATCCGCTGCCTATCTTCTCCTGCTGCAGCTACTGAATCTTATGCCGGCCATGCTTGCTCCCAACAGTCCTAACTCGCCGGACATAGTATCACAACAAATCGTCAAGGACAAGTAATAACACTGAAGTAGTCCACTATACTTTATCCATGCAATCGTTTCTGGCCTTTAGAGATTGTCTCTGCATCGATGCTTTGGCCTGGTCTTTCTCGACTCTAAAAACCCACCATTCTGTGCTTAGCATCTGCTCGACCATTTCTCGTTCTTGCTGTGAATGCATAGAGTCGTAGGCAATTGACTTCACAAAAGGCAAGTGATACCATAAAACCAATAGCCCGAATTTGTTTTTAGAGTTGGGCAAGTGATATGCCGAATTGATGATTAAACTCGAACAGGGAGACCAAAAATGAGAGAGAATATCACTCGACGTGTATTTTTAAGGACTGTGTTTGGGGGCCTTACCACTGCGTTATTGCGACCATGTCAATTCCTACGGGCCGCATCTATGCAAAAGAACCCTCTCAACTTTGTATTTTTCCTGATAGATGACTTTGGATGGATGGACTTCGGTGTCAACAATCCTCATTGCTTTTATGAGACGCCCAACATCGACCGCCTGGCACGTTCTGGCACAAACTTTACCGATGGTTATGCCGCTAATCCGGTGTGCAGCCCGACACGCTATAGCATTATGACGGGCAAATATCCCTCCCGCGTTGATGCAACCAACTGGTTCAGCGGCAAGCGCTCCGGCCGGTTCAATCCCGCCCCGCTCAATGACAAAATGCCACTTCAAGAACTTACATTAGCCGAGGCCCTGAAGGAGCATGGCTACAAAACGGCGTTCATCGGCAAGTGGCATCTGGGCAGCGAGGAGAAATATTGGCCTGAAAACCAGGGGTTTGATGTCAACGTTGGCGGCTGGGCGGTCGGCTCACCCCGCGGCGGCTATTTTGCCCCCTTTGATAATCCGCGACTCGGCGACTACCCAGAGGGTTCACACCTTCCTAAGGTCTTGACCGATGAGTCGTTGAAACTCCTGGAGCGATACAGAGACGAGCCGTTCCTGCTCTATCTGGCCTTCTACTCTGTTCACACTCCACTTCAGGGCCGCAACGACCTGATAGCAAAATACAAGGCCAAGCGGGAAAGAATACTGGATGCCAACGAGATGGAATTTGGGCCGGAGGAACAGGTCTGGCCGGTGAATAACAAACGTCAGGTGCGCATCCGTCAGTGTCATGCCGTCTATGGGGCCATGGTGGAGGCAATGGATGAACAAATCGGCCGGGTACTGAACAAGCTCGAGGAACTGGGTATTTCCGACAACACTGCTGTAATTCTCATGTCTGACAATGGTGGATTATCAACCAGCGAAGGCTCGCCCACATCTAATCTGCCACTGCGGGCGGGCAAAGGCTGGTTGTACGAAGGCGGTATCCGCGAGCCCTTCCTGATCCTCTGGCCTGGTGTGACAAAACCCGGTTCCCAATGCGACGTTCCGGTGATCAGTACCGATTTCTACCCAACCATTCTTGATATGGCTGGTTTGCCCATGAAGAAAGACCAACATTTGGACGGCGTGTCGTTGGTGCCGTTGCTGAAGGGACGCACGAGGATTGAGCGGGATGCCATCTATTGGCATTACCCGCATTACTCCAACCAAGGTGGCTTCCCAGGAGGTGCGATTCGGATGCACGACTGGAAGCTCATCGAACGTTTCGAAGATGGCCAGGTGCATCTGTACAATCTCAAGCTGGACATCGGAGAACGTGAGGACCTGGCGTCCGAGTACCCACAACGCGTCGGGCAGATGCGCAGCAAGCTGCACGCCTGGTATAAGCAGGTCGATGCGAAGTTTCTGCAACCAAAAGGTAATGGTCGGCAACCCTGGCGCCCGGAATAGGTCAGGGACCCCGCCTTGCGGGAACCCTCAGCATAGTTGTCCGTTTCAACTTTGCATTCTGCCATTCAAGTATCTCCAGCAGAACCTTATTTGCAGTTCGCCCAGAAAAAAGCGAACCGCCATACACAAGTGAAAAGAGCCGGACGCGCTTGACTTACCAAAGGGCAAATGGTAATGTGTAACTGTTGATATGATTCATTCTTCGAGAATAAAAGGAGTAAAGACCAATGCAAAGACAATTAAATCGTCGTGATTTCCTGCGCAACGCGGCGCAGGAAGCCTTTGCGTGCGGCGCAGGCCTCATCATCCTACAGAGAAGCCAGTTGGTACGCGGTACCCAGGCCAACGAGAAATTGAATATTGCCGGGATCGGTATCGGTGGTCGCGGCGCTGCGGACATAAACGGTGTAGCAAGCGAGAACTTCGTTGCCTTGTGCGATGTTGACCAGAAGCATGCGGCGAAGACCTTCGAGCTATATCCCGAGGCCAAACGATACAAAGACTTCCGCAAGATGTTTGAAGAAATGCACCACAAGATCGACGCGGTGGTCATTGGCACGCCCGACCACACCCACGCCCCGGCAGGTGTGATGGCTATGAAACTCGGCAAGCACTGCTATTGTGAGAAGCCGCTGACCCACAGCGTGTACGAAGCTCGGGTGATGGCACAAGTCGCGCGCGAGAAAAAGCTCGTTACGCAAATGGGAACGCAGATTCACGCCGGCAGCAACTACCGTCGCGTCGTGGAGCTTGTACAGACAAATACAATCGGTACAGTGCGTGAGGTCCATGTATGGCTGGGCGCGAAGTTCACTGGTCCGCCCAAGCCGACAAATATGTCGCAGCCTGATGCCCCCTCTGGCCGTCCCCCGGTGCCGGGGACACTCGATTGGGACCTGTGGCTGGGGCCCACATCCTACCGGCCTTACAACCCAGCTTACGCCCCATTCGGATGGCGCTACTGGTGGAATTTTGCAAACGGCCAACTGGGAGATTTCTTCTGCCACTACTGTGATCTGGCATTCTGGGCGTTGAAATTACGGCATCCGCTTACCGTGGAAGCCGAGGGCCCGGTCCACCCTGAGAGTGCTGCCCGCTGGACAATCGCCCGGCAGGAATACCCCGCCCGCGGCGAACTGCCCCCGGTCACACTGACCTGGTACAACGGCGGCGGTTATCCGGCGTTCGTGAAAGAAAACAACATCCCTCAGTGGTCAAACGCAGTGCTTTTCATTGGTTCGGAAGGGATGCTGATTGCCGACTACAATCAACACCATCTGTTGCCTGAAGAGAAGTTTGCTGATTTCAAGCGACCCGACCCATTCATTCCGGATTCCATCGGTCACCACCGCGAATGGGTCGAGGCCTGCAAGACGGGCGGGCCGACAACGTGCAATTTCGACTACTCAGGTGCACTGACCGAAGCAGCCTTGCTCTGCAATATCGCTTTGCGAACCGGGAAGAAACTCACCTGGGATGCCAAGAACCTCAAGGCCATCGGCTGTCCGGAAGCTGACGTGTTCATCCGGCGTGAATACCGGGAAGGATGGACCCTATAGAATGCTATTTCGAGGCGTCCTTTATCCGCGAACAAAAATAGAACCGCAGACGTAGTGTAAGGAATTCAGCCCCTGCCCGCACCTGTGCTGCCCGCACCTGTACCTGCGCCACCTGTGGCGAGGTATCCACAGGTGCAGGCACAGAAAACGCGGGTACAGGTGTATCGAATTGGCAAACAGCGCTTTCCACTCTTTTGTCCAGCAGGGGCTATTTTAATATTCCGCGGGTACGGTTGCCATGCTCGCACTAACACCTTAATCGACTCTAACAAAGGTTCCACCGCCCCGCCGCTTGCGTCAAGGCGGCTTGTCACGGTAACCATCAGCCTGCTGTCGGCCCTGTCCTCTAACCTTGTGGTGGGACGTACTGCGGAATCTTGAGCGTCTCGCCGTCCTTGAGCGCCGACTGGTGGGCGATAATACCCGGCACAGTCATCGCAAGTGCCTCATAGATATTCACCATCGGTTCTCGAGCTTCGAGAATTGACGTGATGAACTCATTGGCCAAAAGTCCGTGGGAGCCGCCGTGTCCTCCGGCGGGCACGCCGGGCGGAAGCGGTGGACGGGCTGTCTCAGGAAGCTCCTTCGCCGCACCGTGATATTCGGTGCCATCCATCCATCCTCGCTCGCCAAACACGCGGCCCCTTTCGACAATGAGGTTGTGGATACCCTTACACATAAGCATTCGAGACGAGCCACCTTCGCTGGTCTTGAATAAAGCGACCTCGTCAGTGAACGGGTTGTTGTACTTGTTGGCCCCAGGCTGATAGGCCGGGAATCCTGCGTTAAAGCCGACACACGATACTGAGGTGAATCGCTTGCCCGTCACGCCCACATAGTAAGCAGTGGAATGTGTGGGGTACCATAGAGGCGGCATGCCGACTCTCCAACCCTTGAATGATGCAATCGGCGTTGCATGATAGTGATAATACTCTCCCTCTGAGTAGATGAGCCGACCGAATCCCCCGGCCTGGTAGATCTGCCTCATGCCGTAGCAATCGGCCCGAAAGCAGCTCGTCTCGGCCATCATATACTTTAAGCCGGTCCTCTGCACTGTCTCCAGGAGCTGCTCGGCCTGTTCGATTGAACCAAATACCGCCGGCACGGCAGTCATCACGTGCTTATCGTGCTTGAGCACCTCCATGCAATGCCGCGCGTGGCTCGGCGCATCAGTTGCAACGAACACCGCCTCGATCTTAGTGTCTTTCACCAACACCTCTAATGACTCGTATGACTGATCACACCGGCACGCTTTCATAAGTGCCCTGCGGCGATCGGGAACCAAATCGCTGACCGCGACGACCTTGACATTCGGGTGGTCCTGGAAGCCGAAGGCGGCACCAAAACGGCATACGCCGTAACCAACAATTCCGACGCGAACCTTTCGTTCGGAGACAGGCTTCCACGTCCTTGGTACTTTCTGCTCTTGGGCACCCACCACCCGTACCGGGAGACCGCCGGCTACGACTGCCCCCAATGAGACCTTACCCAGCCTTTCTAAGAAATCTCGCCGATAGATAGGATTGTTTGACATAAACTGACCTCCTTCATTCCGTTCCGTCTTCGACGGGCGGGATTCATTTTGACCAACATCTCTCACCTGTACCCGCGTTTTCTGTGCCTGCAGCACAGGTGCGGGTAACGATTCCGGCGTGCCTGCCGAAAGGCATCCCTGTCGGGAGTACACTGCCTGTCGTCTTGCCTGGCCATTATACCAGAGGAATATCCCTGGCGTCAATATTGCCCCCGACCCCCGACAGAAAAGCAGGTGAGCAGACACCGGGGGTAAACTAAAGAAAGCAAGTGAGCTAACATCGGGGGTAAACTCGGGACTGGGTTTGAATTGGGTTTGAATTGGGTTTGTTTTTTGGGGTGCTAAACAATCGTTTTTTCTGTAATCCTTTGTGATAAAGATATTTGCGTTCATTTTTGGCATTTTGGAGATTGGGTTTGTTTATTCGGACTATAAAATCATCTTTTTTTCTGTAATCCTCTATAACATATAACTTTACGTTCATTTTGGCTTTTCGGAGATTGGGTTTGTTTGGGTTTGAATTGGGTTTGTTTTTATATCCGGCCAGCGGGATGAAATTTTGATAAGCCTTTATATAATCAATATTTACGTTTATTTGGACATTTAGTGAATTGGGTTTGTTTTGCATAAAAAGGGGCTGATTTGTAGAGTTCTCTCGACAGATGTAGAGGGAAATTTCGTCAAACGGATGCGCAGCTCGTATCGGTTGCGTTAAGCGTGTTTCGTACCGGTTATCGGGGTAACGGGTTATCAGGCAGTGATTATCAGGGTATCCGGTTATCAGGGCGATCCCTTCTTTCTTTTTGAATATTGACTATTTACGATTGACTATTGAATTATTTAACGGGGCTGGCTGGCTCTAAGTCCTTGCTGCGCTGCAGCTTACGACATGCAAACTGAAATGTCATCTTCGCCTGCTGGCGGTTTATGTTTGCCTGTTGGCTAACATGCTGGTATTTTAACATATTATCTAGCAGAGTCAACAAAAAAAATGGCCAAAAAAGCAATTTTTTTTAACACATTTTACCAAATGAGATTTTGGCTGCTCGTTAGTGAGGAGTGAGGTAAAGTGAACTAAGGTGCCTAAAGTGAGCTAAAGTTGGATACTCGATTCTGGATGCTCGTGTTTAAACAAAGGCCCGGCGGTTTTCACAGTAAGGCATGCACATGAGAGAACATTAAGATTTTGTCAGAAAATGCTCATGATCCATTCTAATTACTGTGTAGAACTACATATTTTGGACGCGATGGAATTTACAAAGTAATATGGATTGCAGAAATAGCCGATATATAAGAAAGCGGGAATACCGTTTGTGGCTTGGAGGAGATAATCTTAAGTTGAGGCAAATCAAAATGAGTGATATTCCTATACAGAAAATGCCCTTGTTTTCGAGAAATGTTAAGATTGTTGTTCTTAGTTTATTTATCTTTGCAATCTCTGCTGGTTCTTTTTGGTCTTTTAATTCAGGCAAGTGAGAAGAAGTCGGACGCTATCAGTTTTTTGTCAAAGATAATAATGTATTTGCTTATGTATATGTACTTGACACAAAAACAAGCCGATTATTCTTACGAAGTATTTTTGACACAAAAACAAAACGATTAGTCAGACAAGGTTTTCCCAAAGGGGAGAATATTTTTTGGGACTTTGGAACTGTAAAACAGCCCTTAAATCCCCATACAGAAGAACATATTGCAAAGCAAAATCGGTGGGAAGATGCTCCTATAGTTTCAAAAGCTCCAAAAGACATATTTGACCAGATAGCTTCAAAAACCTATGCAAAGCCAAGGGGGGTTATACCAGACAATCAGCCTTTACACGCAGCACCTAAATTAGATGCTGAAGCAGGTACAAGAAAAGATTGATATGGTCTTAATTTCAAAAATACCGCATATAATTCTCGGAGTATATTCACCTCCCCTAAAGTCTTTTTTCCGATTCCGGCTACCTGTCCCATCCCCTACGTTTTCCAAACAACTTTATTCTTTACAACAATTCGCCGATATAAGACACAGCGAGAGTATCATATTTGAGCGGGAAGGATTTTGACCCCTTAGATAATTTGAAACGATATGCAAATTATGGGAGTGTTTGAGATGTCGAACGAAATAAGCTTGAAAAAAAAATCAGCGTCAATTCATAGCGAAATTATGGGATTGGAGTTAAAATCTGACGGTTCACTAATTCATATCAAAACAGATTGTCCGGATAAATATAACAAGGAATATGCACATTATTATAAGTATGAACGAAGCGAAAAATGTATCGCAAAAATTAAGGTACATGTTGATGAAAGAAAAATTGTTGTTGAGATTGACTCACTCACGGTTGCTGTAGATTGCCCTGTTAAAGTATGTTTAGATACAAAAGAAGCAGTTAATTACATCGAGTCTTTTCTCAATAGTATGTGATGGTAACCACCTGTTGACATACTGGAGAAGTTGTCGAATATCCTGCCAATAATCTGGGGGCTTTAATTTTCAAAAATTAGTTCGCCGTGTCGGAGGATATTCACCACCCCTAAAGTCTTTTTTCAATTTCCTCCCACCTCCCCTCCCCCCTGCGATTTTTTAGATGAAAAAACGCCCATGCTCTCTTGGCCGAGCGGAAACAAACTTTTAATTTATCCCGTGCTGTGAAAGAGTCGATACTTCCGATGAGGTATCTCAAAATATGCCTAAAGAACGTTTCAAAGTTGGATACAAAGTATTACCAATAAACCCAGAGCGTTGGCCACAAAGAAATAACATAGGAACAATTGTAACAGAGTCAACGCCGTCAATGCCATTGATAATTGTAGAATGGAAGGAGAATGGCACGTCAAGACAATGGGGTTATCTGCCATCAGAAATAAAACGTGTCTTTCTAAAAAATGAACAAATGAGGTTCCCTTTTATGTATGACTAAAGTTAAATATTACATATATTTAATTTTTGAAGTGAACCAAAACACGTGCCTTATTGGTCAATAGAACTTCTCTCAATCGCCACAATCGCCGAAAGGATTGCTTGGGGTAAGCTCTCCCTGGCCACCCTCAGACAAATCCAGTGGCTAAGCCAGTGTCTAAACGTACTTGCACAAAGTTTACTCGAAGTCTATTCTCAGTAAATACTGAGTATACTTTCAGTTAATACCTACCCCCTCTCTAATTGTTTTCAAGTAATAAATTTTGCAGAAGCTACCCTCCTATTAGGGCGATATAAGTCGTAGCGAAAGTGTTTTTTTCAGATTATGTTGGGAGATAGACAAAATGGCGATTAAAGTAAATGTCAAAAGCTTGCTGATTGGTTTCCTGCTTGGAACAATGATGATGTTGCTTTTGGGAGCAACGTCAAATCTAAGTGCTGCTGGTAAGTATCAATTGGCTGTACATTGTGACGCAGACGGCTCTTTTGTTTTTGCTCGAATAAACACAGAAACAGGAGAGGTCGAAGCAACCAGAATAGGTATATTAAGTATTTTTCAAACAAGACACAACGAACAACCAATGATATTTATGAAGCCGAAGCGTTAGAACATACTGATTCAATAAACTGAAGTAAGTGAGAGCCGAAACACTCGTCCTACTTGTCTTTACAGGCTCTGAGAATCACTACAATGGCCGAACGGATAGAGGAAGGCAGTTCGGGCCATACTGCTATGATTTCAGGTAAATCAGGGGGCATGTTCTCAGTGTCAGTTTTGTTCTCTTTTCGGGAATCGGGTGTCAACTGCTCTTTGGTGGTTTCGCAAGTGTTTGTTTTATCAGGGTTTGTATTTTTAATGCAACGGACTGAAAATCCTTGTGTCGGCGGTTCAAATCCACCCCTGGATTCATCACGCCTTTAGTCCCCGGTTAGACAAGGCCTTGCTATCTCACGGGGCAGGGACAGAAAATAACCCAAAAGAATTGAAAAGGCGAAAAAGGGAAAAAAGAATACCCCTGTACTCTACTGCTCCCAATCCACCTTGACACCTGCATGTCGCAGTCTCTGGCGTGCGGCAGGATAGGGAGTGACGATCTCCTCCTCCAGATTGCTCAGCAAGGCTGGGTGTATCGCCGAAAGCCGTTCAAACAGATTCTTCCGCTCCTCTTCTGTCATAAACCGTGGGTCGGCGCTCATAGCCGCAACGTGACAACTCGCCCCGGCGCTCAGCAAATTCTTAATACCCTGGAAAGGCAATTCGAAAAACTCAGGCTTAGCCCCCGTCTTTCTCGTGAAGGCCTCGGGCGTTCCAGCTTTGAGAGCCACACGGGTGTGGACCTTTTTGAAACCAGCAATTTGACGGGCATAGTCCTGATCCGCGCCGAGCAGGATGCCGTTGGTTTCGAGGATGAATAGCCGGAACGGTGACTTTTCCACAAGCTCCAGTAAGTTTAGAAGATGTGACCTGCCCAGGGTGGGCTCTGCTCCAGAGATGCGGAGCTGGTTTACCCTCTTCCTGCGTGCCATCCGGGTAAGCTCATCGAAAACCTCATCCGGGGACTTGAAGCTCCCATGCTTTTCAGGGAAGTCTCTGCTCCAATGGACCCAGCAGAAGATGCAGCGCAGGCAACATCCGCAAGCATATCCTGTCGCGATGCCGCCGTACATACGTGGACAGGAGAACTTTGTGTACTTTCGGCGGTCGCCATCGCAGACAATCTCTTCAGTTTGTTTTGCTAATTCGAGCGGATTGAAAGGCGTAAACCCAGGCTCCAGGTATCGCGGGTAGTCCTCAAGAGATTTGTTTGCGCTATCGGCCATATCAATGCACCCACAATATGTATCAACCAAAGTCAGTCTATCACAACAACCTCCCCATCGTCAACCAAACATCGATGCAAATTCCTATTCAGCCAATACATCTCCCGTATCAATCAAGTCGTAACGCTTGAAAAACTCAAAACGCTGCCTCTCAGCTTCAAGGCTTGCTATCGTTTCGTCGACGGCTCCTCCTGCGTCCTCTGAATCTTCTATAGTCTCAAAATGTTCCGGCAAGTCGGGAGATGTAAACGACCTGTGAATGAAAACCCGCCGCTTTGAAAACAAGAAAAGTGATTGGCTTCTACATGTATGAAACACAACGAGAGGGCAGCCGACGTACTCGCATACTATGGTGGTTCTGAGCACGTGATTTTTTATGCTGTTCTTGAGCTTTGAGGGGGGGGGGATTTTAACGCAAATTAGAACGAAAAAGCGGCTTTACGGGCGTTGTATGAGAACCCACAAATAGACTTAACTGCCTTTTCTTCTCACCATCACCGCACCCAAGCCGAGCAACAAACATCTTTGTATAGCCTACATACCTTACCCGTCCTTCTGCCGACGTTTATTGCCCTCCTTCCTGCCATTCTCCGCAATAACCGTTTTCGTGGACTTCAGGAATGCGGTATAAAGTTGTTACTTTCCCCTGTTCATCCACCACGCAAGCTTGTGGCGGGTAACGGTGGCAATAACTTTTTGAGCCGCTCCTGGCAAAAAATTTGCAGTCTTTACATTGGTTTTTTGTATTATCCATTTCTTACCTCATTTTCTCAATATAATTCAGAGAGGATAACAGCATATATTACTTCAAAGGTAATTATTACACAATTGTAAGCTTTCCTCAGTTTTTTTCAAAATATATCTTGTAATTGCCGGGTTGTTGGCGATACACACTGCGCACGCAAGGGTGCTATCGAGGTAATGGTATAGGGGGTGACATTTTTATCCTGAGAAACAACCGGATATTAATACGAAGGTTGAAAATTGCTGAGAAAATCTTTTAAGAATCATCTTTTCTTAAGAAAACTTTTTTTCTTCTCATCTACATGCTTTTTCCAATTTGTTGTTTTCCCGACTGCGCAGGGATTGGTGGGTTCATATTCTGCAACATAATTTTCGTTTACTATTCCTGCTATTTCGGATGCCGATGTATCTGGGGAACAAGACCTCAAGAGCTCGCCGACTTGCTTATTCAGCAGCCCCTCAGGGCGTTTCTTCACTGTTTCTGCCAGGGTTTGAGCTGCTAAACATTCTGTTGTCAGTTTCACTATATTTCGAAGACGCTCCACTGTCGGGATCGCTGTGGTATCGATAAAATTAACGCACCAAAAACCAAGGTCATGACTTTTTTCTGCTCTGTCCTTGTCTTTTTCAATTTGCTGTAAAAATTTGACGGAACGCAAAAAGTCGTTCCATATCTTCTCGAGCGACTCAGCGATATTGGGAATGTATAAGCGGAACGTATCTATAATATCTTCAAACCGTCTTCCGTTCTTTTGATCCTTGAAAAATTTCAAAATGTAAAAATCTGAGAACCAATCTGAAATCCACTTTTTACGGAAAGCTGCGTTGGTTCGTGCAAATCTCCCCCTTTGTTGCTCGGTCCACTCCTCCATACCATCGGCAATCTGCTCCAATGATTCGACTGCCTGTGTTAATTCTTCATGATTTTTGATGTTAGCCTTTTCCATACCTTATTAGAATTCCACTCATTATGATCCGCGAACTACCCTAAGAACTACAACAATTGTAACTACAGCTATCATAGTCAGTATAAGAATCATCACTGTCCGAGTAATAGTCACTATCATCTATTTAAATCTTAAGAAATGAATTTAAGAATGCAAAAACAAGATGCTTTCAAAGTCATTAAAAGCCTTTTCACAACCTAAGTTTTTTTATCTATCGCCATTATCGGACTTATGTAAACTTGGCTATCGAAAGGAGATTTTTCGATGGCCAAGGAACGATGGAAACTAACAAACGAACAATGGAAAAAGAGCGAATAATTATTACCAAAATGCGTCGGCAGGACCAAAATTCGGTAATACTGCCGACTTTGCTTTTTTCGAATGCTTCTCGATAAGCCAACGGGACTATACCAACATTATCTCTATCCCCATTTTCTTACCCAAAAATGTGGACAATTCACCTTTGTATAGCTATGTCCGAAAATTTGCCTTTGAGCTAAAGGTGCTTGCTTTGGACTATTAAAAAAATAATTTTTTGCCTCAAAAATCCCTTTCCATATCAATCATCTGCAAATCTGGAGCACGCCCAACCTAAAGAATTTTTTGTAATTGTAAAAAAATTCTGTGGTTAATACTACAACGCCACTTCGGTTTTCAAAATGCAACAACGTATAGCCTTTAAATCGATTCCCATCTCACGCAATCGCCTGCGTTTTTTCCGAATATGGCAACGGCGAGAACGAGCTATACGCAGT
>Ga0315548_1000265_pt1 | contig 49267 bp, 49 predicted proteins | sample SalMarSW160110MG_2_FD_202540 | JGI IMG/M metagenome (GOLD analysis project Ga0315548, IMG submission 202540) | Salt marsh sediment microbial communities from the Plum Island Ecosystem LTER, Massachusetts, United States - Salt Marsh Sediment SW1601-110 ... | reverse complement strand
GCTCCCCTGCTCGACCGCACCGAGGTGATCCGCCTCGACGGCTACACCGATCGGGAGAAGCTCGAGATCGCTCGCGATCACCTGCTGAAGCGGCAGGTGGAGCGGGGCGGCCTCGCCTCCGAGGAGATCGAGATCTCCGACGCCGCCCTCAGCGGCATCATCGACGGCTACACCCGGGAGGCCGGGGTGCGCGGTCTGGAGCGCCAGCTCGGCAAGCTCATCCGCAAGGTGGTGACCCGGGTGGCCACCGACCCGGCCACGGTCCCGGTGACGGTCACCGACGCCGACCTGCGCGAGCTGCTGGGCAAGCCTCCGGTCCACCATGACGAGGCGGCCGACCGCACCAGCGCTCCCGGCGTGGCCACCGGACTCGCCGTCACCGGCGCCGGCGGCGACGTGCTGTTCATCGAGGCGACGGTGATGGACGGCGAGCCGGGGCTGACAATCACCGGGCAGCTCGGCGACGTCATGCGGGAGTCGGCCCAGATCGCCCTCTCCTACGTGCGTTCCCACGCCAAGGAGCTGGGGATCGATCCGACGCTGCTGGAGAAGCGGTTCCACCTGCACGTCCCGGCCGGGGCCATCCCGAAGGACGGGCCGTCGGCGGGCATCACGATGGCGACCGCCCTGGTGAGCCTGCTCACCGGCCGTACCGTCAAGGACACGGTCGCCATGACCGGGGAGATGACGTTGCAGGGCAGGGTGCTGCCGATCGGTGGGGTGAAGCAGAAGGTGCTCGCCGCCCATCGTGCCGGTCTCGACGAGATCGTGCTGCCGCTGCGCAACGCCGACGATCTCGACGACGTGCCGGACGACGTCAAGAACGAGGTGACCTTCCACACCTTCAACGACATCCGCGAGGTCCTCGGGGTCGCCTTCCCCTGAGCAGCTGCTCGCTGCACTCAACGCAGGGTGGAGAGTCAGGGAGGGTCGGAGACGGGTCGGCTCAACCGCGGCGCCGGGTCGACCGGGCTCGGCCTTGACATCGCCCGCTGCACCGCCGAGGCGGCGGGGGCCGTATCGTGATCGAGTCGAGTTCGGGCGGAAGGAGGACAGAGCCGATGATCGGCAGGGCGGATCCGGTGCGCCGGTTCTTCGAGGCGATGGAGCGGCGCGACTGGCCCGCTGCCGGCGCCCTGCTCGCCTCCGACGCCGAGATCTGGTGGCCGGCGACCGATGAGCGATTCGTGGGCGCTGCCTTCGTGGAGATGAACCGCGCCTACCCGGAGGGCTGGTCAATCGAAGTGGTCGAGACGGTGGGAGACGGTGAGCGGGTTGCGGCCCGAGTCCGGGTCACCCACGGCCACGACGTGGTCTGGTGCGCCGGCACCTACACCGTGCACGACGGCGTGATCGCCATGGGGGTCGAGTACTGGGTCACCGAGGGTGCGGAGGAACCACCGGAGTGGAGGGCGGAGTACTCGTCGTGAGGCTCCGTCAGCCGCGATCCTTGCGGCGGGAGCCGAGCAGCGCCCGCAGTAGGAGGCGGACGTTCCTGGGGCTCTCCCCCACCCGGCGCACCGCGTACGGCCACCAGGCGGTCCCGAACGGAACGTAGAGCCGCACCTGCTCACCCCGGTCAAGCAGCTCCTGCTGCAGCTCGTCACGGACTCCGTAGAGCATCTCGAATTCGTACCGGTCCTTGTCCCAGCCTTCACCCTCGGCGATACGGATGATCTCGGCGATCAGGGTGTCGTCGTGGGTGGCGAAGATCGGGTAGAAGCCGCCCTCGCGTGCCGCCGGCGCCAGCATGGCTCGGGCCACCTCCAGGAACCTGCGGTCGATCTCGTCCCGCTTCGTGACGGCGATCGTGTCGTGCTCGGAGAAGGCGCCCTTCACGAGACGGACGGCGCCACCGGGTACGACGCAGCGGGCCAGGTCGTCGGGGGTGCGGTGGAGATACGCCTGGAGAGTGACGGCGGCCGGAAGGCCGGCGGATCGCAGCCCTTCGAAGAGCCGGATCGTCGCCTCCGTGACCGAGGAGTCTTCCATGTCGACCATGAGGAAGGTGCGGGTGAATCCGTTGTCGGCTTGGGCGACCGCCCGGGCGACGTCGAGGGCGTGGTCGCGGCAGGTCACCTCGTCGATCATCGCCCCGATCTGGGTGGGGTCGACCGAGAGATGCACGTCGAGCCCGGCCATGCCGAGGGCGGCGGCAACGGACTTGAGCTGGGAGACGGTGTGGCGGACGATCTCCTCGTCCCTGACGTACTCGCCCAGGTAGAAGACCGATGCGGTGCGACCCGACGACCGCAACGCCTCGACGGTCGCAAGCACCTCGTCGATGGTAGAACCGCCGACGAAACGGGTGGCCAGGGACGTCAGCGACGCCCGCCGTTGCATGAACCGCGTGATCCGCTCGTTGCGCGCCAGCGAGATCATGCTGCGCTGCCAGAGACCGATGGCGTTCCTCCCCTCGTCGCCGCCCGAGATGGTAAGTCAACCATGAACGAAGGCCCGCCGCCTCGACGGCGGCGGGCCTGGTCGGGAGCTGGGATAGGTCAGCTCTGTCCGGCCGAGTCGTGGAGCGCGTCGTGCCCGTCGTCGTAACATCGACCTCCTTGTCGAGCATCACGATGCGGGACCCCGGGTAAGGGGCGCCTCCGGGGTCGGTGAACCGAACGTGAAAGGTGACGGGGGAGAATCACCCCGGCGGATGGCTTGCCGCCGTGCCATCCCGGGTAACGTGGCCCGTCCACCATGACGAGCCAGGCAGCCACCGAGCACACCGGATGGCGCGACGGTGTGGTCGCCGTCGCGCCGATCCTGGTCGGCATCGTGCCCTTCGGCCTCGTCTTCGGCGTTGCCGCGGCGGACTCCGTCATCGGCGGCGGCCTCGGCTACGCCAGCTCGATCATCATCTTCGCCGGGGCCGCCCAGCTCGCCACCGTCGACCTCATGAACGTCGGTGCCGCCACGCTGGTGGTGATCGCCACCGCCCTCGTCATCAACTCCCGCATGCTCATGTACAGCGCGGCGCTCGCTCCCCCGTTCAAGGACTTCCCTCCGGCTTCCCGCCTGCTCCTCCCCTACCTGCTCACCGACCAGGCGTTCGCCGTGTCGATCGCCCGCTACGCCGACATCGCCGACCCCGCCTACCGGCGCCGCTTCTACACAGGCGCGGCCATCGCGCTGTGGGTGACCTGGCAGATCACCACCGCCACCGGTGTCCTGGTGGGGGCGCAGGTGCCCGACTCGTGGTCCCTCGACTACGCGGTGCCGCTCATGTTCCTCGCCCTGCTGATCCCGATGCTGACCAGCCGGCCGGCGGTGGTGGCAGCCCTCGTCGGGGGCGGGATCGCCACCGTCGCCCACGCCGCCCCCTATCACACCGGACTGATGATCGGCGCCCTCGCCGGTGTCGTGGCCGGGGTGGCCGCCGAGAGGATCACAGCGTGAATCCCTGGCTCACGGTGAGCGTGATCGGCGCCGGGACCTACCTGATCCGGCTCTCCTTCATCGGCGCCGTCGGATCGCGCCGCATGCCACCGTGGTTCGAGCGAGCCCTCAAGTATGTGGGCCCGGCGGTGCTGGCGGCGATCTCGATCCCGGCCATCCTGCTGGCGGAAGGATCGTTCGATCTCACCCCGGCCGGGAACCCGGAGGTGCTCGCCTCGGTCGCCGCCGGGCTCGTCGCCTGGCGTACCCGGAACATCGCCATCACCTTCGTGGTTGGGATGGGGACGCTGTGGATCCTCCAGGCGGTGCTCTGAGGGGTTCGACGGCAGCGGTCCCGGCCGACATCCACCCCCTTCCATGTCTGCCCCGGGACCCGTAGCATGGCCGGCCGCTGCGACGGGAGACGATGTGGGTGCGATCGAAGTAAAGGGCTTGTCGAAGAGTTTTGGGGACCTGCGCGCCCTCGACGGGATCGACCTCGACATCGAAGCCGGGACCGTCTACGGGCTGCTCGGACCGAACGGTGCCGGGAAGACCACGGCAGTGCGGATCTTGACGACGCTGCTCCTGCCCGACGAAGGCACCGCCACCGTCGCCGGCTACGACGTGGTCAGCCAGGCGGAGCAGCTCCGCCACGCCATCGGCCTCGCCGGCCAGTTCGCCGCGGTGGATGAGATCCTCACCGGGTGGGAGAACCTCGAGATGGTGGCCCGCCTCTACGGCTTCTCCCGGGCCGAGGCGGCCCGCCGTGCCGACGGGCTGCTGGAACGATTCGACCTGGCGGACGCCGGGAAGCGCCAGGTGCGGACCTACTCGGGAGGGATGAAGCGCCGCCTCGACCTCGCCGCCAGCCTGGTCGCCGACCCCCAGGTCCTGTTCCTCGACGAGCCGACGACCGGCCTCGACCCCCGCAGCCGGTTCGCCTTGTGGGAGACCATCGAGCAGCTCGTGGACGGCGGCACCACGCTGATGCTGACGACCCAGTACCTCGAGGAGGCGGATCACCTCGCCAACCGCATCGGCGTGATCGACCATGGACGAGTCATCGCCGAAGGGACCGCGGACGAGCTGAAGGCGATGGTGGGCGGTGATGTGCTCAGCTTCGAGGTGGCGAATCCGGCGCAGATCCATGCCGCGGCCGCTGCGGTGGCGGACGTCGGATCGGAGCCGCCCCGCATCGAGCTGCCCAACCACGTCGTCGTGCCGGTGTCGACCCACGTCGGCGTGATCACCAAGGCAGTCCGGAGCCTCGACCGGGAGGGCATCAAACTGGCCGATCTGGCGATCCGGCGTCCCTCCCTCGACGACGTGTTCATGACGCTCACCGGCCATCACGCCGAAGAGGAGAACGGCAACGGCGCGACCGGCGGACGACCCGGCAGGAAGAGGAGGCGGCAATGACGGCCGAGGTGGCGATCGCGAACCGCAACACCCGCGACCGCTCGATCCGGCGGGTCGTCTCCGACGCGATCGTGATGACGAAGCGCAACGTCCTCAAGTACCCGCGGATCCCGACCCTGCTGGTGTTCTCGACGATCCAGCCGATCATGTTCGTGCTGCTGTTCACCTACGTCTTCGGCGGGGCGATCCAGGTGCAGGCCGTCAACTACGTCGACTTCCTGCTCCCCGGGATCTTCGTGCAGGCCGCCATCTTCGGATCGACCCAGACCGGGGTCGGCCTCGCCGAGGACATGAAGAAGGGCCTGATCGAGCGCTACCGCTCCCTGCCGATGAGCCGGTCGGCGGTCCTCATCGGCCGCACCACCACCGACGGTCTCCGTAACCTCTTCGTCGTCTGGCTGATGACCGTGGTCGGCTACCTGGTCGGGTTCCGCTTCGCCGGGTCGCTGATCCAGTCGGGGACGGCGATCGTCATCGCGGTGCTGTTCGGCTACTCCTTCTCGTGGATCTCGGCCTGGATCGGGATGACCGTCAACGACGTCGAGACCGCCCAGGTGGCCGGCTTCGTCTGGATCTTCCCGCTCACCTTTGCCAGTTCGGCGTTCGTCCCGGTGGCGTCGATGCCGGGGTGGCTCCAGGGCTTCACGAAGGCGAACCCGGTGACGGTGACGGTGGACACCATCCGTGCCCTGGTGCTGGACACGCCCGTTACCCCCCACATCTGGTACTCGCTGGCCTGGATCACGGGGATCGTCGTGGTGTTCGTGCCGCTGGCGGTTCGCGCCTACCGGCGGGCGGTGTAGCGGGCCCGGTCGGCGAGTCCCTCACCCCTGGGCGGAGCCGACCTCCTCGACGGTACGGCCCGGATGGATCGGGCCGCCGGTACCCCGCAGCGAGAGGCCGCTGCCGGCCCCGTACCTCGCCTGGACGATCTCGCCCATGATCGAGACCGCCATCTCCGCCGGGGTCTCGGCGCCGATGTCGAGCCCGATCGGGGCGTGGATCCGGTCGATCTCCTCGTCACTCCAGCCGGCGACGCCGAGCCGCTGCACCCGGGCCCGGTGGGTGCGCCGGCTCCCGATGGCGCCGATGTAGCGCACCGGCGCCCCTTTCACTGCGGCGAAGACGGGGTCCTCAAAACGGGGATCGTGGCTGAGCAGCACCACGTAGGTGCGGTGATCGAGGTTACGATCGGCGAAGACGGCGTCGGGCCACCCGACGATCACCTCGTCGGCGTCGGGAAAACGCTCCCCGGTGGCCCACAGCGCCCGGGCGTCCGCCACCACCACCGTGAACCCGAGCAGCTTGGCGACGGTGACGAGCGGCTGGGCGTTGTGGCCGGCCCCGAAGATCAGCAGCAGCGGCGGCGGCGCCACCGTCTCGATGAAGAGCGCCCGGTCGCCGTAGGTGAGGGTGCGGCTCTGCTCCCGCGCCATCAGCTGCTCGGCGTCGGCGAGCACGTCCTCGGCGATGTCGGGGGGCAGCTCCCCCGAGACCACACCCTTGCCGGCTTCGAGCACGGTGCGCCACCCGGTGCCGGGGCCGGAGATGATCGTGACGACCGCCCCCAGCCGTTCCCGGGCGACGAGGTCTCGGATCGTGGAGAGGGAGCGCTTCACCATCGTTCGATGAAGACGTCAATGGTGCCGCCACAGGTGAGGCCGACCTCGAAGGCCTGCTCGTCGGCGATGCCGTAGGTGACGAGCCGGCTCACTCCCGACTCGAGCACGTCCTGGGCGTGGAGCATCACGTCGTTCTCGACGCACCCGCCACTGACCGAGCCCTCCATGTCGCCGTCCGACGACACGAGGAGCTTGGAACCTTCCCGGCGAGGAGCGGAGCCGTGCACGCGCACCACCGTGGCCACCGCGACCTGCTTGCCGGCGGCCCTCCAGCGATCGTAGGTGTCGAGTACGTCCTTCAACGCACCAGAACTCTAGATACGTTGCGGAGGCCCCCGGCCGGGGCGGTCAGCTCTCCTCCTCGGTGACCCGGGCGTCGGGATCGTGCGGCAGATCGGTGCGCCGGGCCCGCAGCAGGGCGAACGGGGTAGCGTGGAGCAGGTTGGAGACCCGCGACGTGTAGCAGTCGGCGTAGCGCTCGACCTGGCGGGCGAACAGGCTCTTGTCGATCCCGGCCCGCATCAGCGGGCCCCACGCCTCGTTGCGGAGCTGCCCGGCGGCGATCGCCAGCGGCATGATGACCAGGTCGAGCTCGGCGATCTCGCTGCGGACCCGTTCGATCTCGTTCCGGGGGCGGGGCACCTCGACCGGAGGCGGGGCGTACCGGAGGCGGGCCCGCTGCTCGGAGAGACGGAGAGTCGCCAGCCGGGCTTCGAGATCCACCTTGCGCTGCATCAGCTCGGTCAGCTCCTGCTGGCGCGGCTGGAACTCCATGAGGGCGCGCATCTCGCTCTCCAACTCCCGCAGGATGAGGGCGGTTCGCCAGCGCAGCAGCGCCTTGGAGTAGTGGACGTCGCCGAAGATGTGGTCGCCGACGTAGAGGATCTCGTCTCCGCCGAGACCGAGCGAGGCTTCGACCTGCCAGGCGCAACCCCCGAAGAAGACCCCGCCCGGCTCGATCGAGCCCGGGTGTGGCAGCAGCAGCGACGCCTCCTCGTCCACCACCTTGTAGAGGGGCCGGGTGTTGGTGAAGAAGCCCGGCTTGTCGGCCGAGACGATGATCGTGTCGAACAGGTCCCGCCATCCCTTCCCGTCGGGCAGGTAGGGGTCCACGGCGTAGGCCATCATCTGCTGGGTGTAGTCCCATTCGGCGTTGGTGATCAGCATGAGCTGCTTGCCCGCGTTGTGCTGGTCGAGCAGGGTGGGGACGATATCCGGGTCGGGCTCGACGAAGCGTTCCGGGTCGGCCACGATCGCCCGCTTCAGCTCCCCGGCGGCGTGGGCGGTGTCGAGCGCGTCCCGCACCGCCCGGTAGAGGCCCTGGTAACCGAGGCCTGGGGAGACGACCCCGGCGTCCATCAGGTCGACGAGTTGGGCGTAGAGGCTCGCCTCCGACAGCGAGAACAGGGTGTTGAGGAACTCGAACCGCTCCTCGGCCAGGTCGACGACGGTGCCGGCGTAGGTGGTCCGCATGGCGTCGAAGTCGAGGAAGCGGGTGCCGTGGGCGGCCCGGATCACCCACCCGAACCGGGTGGCTTTGAGCAGGTTGCCCTCGTCGAGGTCGATGGCGAGCCCGCGGATGACGGTGTTGGGATCGAAGCTCACGTCCGCCACCGGCCAGCCGTCGGCGAGGAGCCGCGCCTTGGCGTGCTCGAACGCCTCGGCCTCCCACTCCTGCACCCGGTAGTGGAGCAGGGTGTAGTCCATGTCGTAGCCGATGGCCCGGATCGACCGCAGGTTGACGGTGCGGTTGGCGAAGATGCCGCGCTCGGGGGGAATGGGGTCGCCGAACCTCATATGGGGCGGTATGCGACGTATTCGGGGTACCACATGGCGGCGGCGATCTCGGACTCGAGATCCGCCATCGGGGCGGCGAGCCCACTGGCGATGGCCTCTTCTGCCACTGCCATGGCGACCGACTTCGACACTTCGCGCATCCGGGAGATCGGCGGGAAGATCTGCCCGACGCTGAGGCACTCGTGGTCGACGAGGGCGGCGAGCGTCTTGGAGGCGGCGAGGAACATCTCGTCGCTGATGCGGGTGGCGCCGACGACGAGGGCCGCCAGCCCGATCCCGGGGAACACCACCACGTTGTTGGCCTGCCCGATGCAGTGGGTTCGCCCGCCCAGCTCCACCGGGGCGAAGGGGCTGCCGGTGGCGACGACGGCCCGCCCGCCGGTCCAGGCGAGGGCGTCCTCCGGCAGCACCTCGGTCTTGTTGGTGGGGTTGGAGAGGGCCATGATGATGGGCCGTTCGGCGTGGGCGGCGACGTGGCGCACCACCTCCTCGGTGAACAGGCCGGCAGTGCCGCTGACGCCGATGAGCACCGTCGCCGCGGCGTTGCGCACCACGTCGACGAGGCCGATCCGGGAATCGGAGATGTCCCAGCCGGCCACCGCGTCTCGGGGCACGGCAAGGGTGCGCTTGTGACCCGCCAGGTCGGGGCGGTCCTCGATCACCAGGCCCTTGCTGTCGAGCACGAAGATGTGGCGCTCGGCTTCGGCCCGGCTCGCCCCCTCGGCGATTATCGCCGTCAGCAGCTGGTTCCGGATGCCGGCCCCGGCCGAGCCGGCCCCGGCGATGACGACCCGGTGGTCGCGCATCCGGCCGCCGTGGAACGTGGTGGCGGCCATCAGCCCGGCGGCCACCATGGCGGCGGTGCCCTGGATGTCGTCGTTGAAGGAGGCGATCCGGTCGCGGTATTTCTCGAGGTTGTGGAAGCTGGTGCGGTTGGCGAAGTCCTCCCACTGCAGCAGGGCCCCGGGGTACACCTCGATGACGGCGTCGACGAACTCGGCGATGAACTCCTCGTACTCCTCGCCCCGCATCCGGGCGTCCCGGTAGCCGACGTAGAGCGGGTCGTGCAGCAGCTCCTCGTTGGTGGTCCCGACGTCGAGCGAGATGGGGATGCAGCGGCACGGCTGGATGCCGGCGGCCGCGGTGTAGAGGGCGAGCTTGCCAATGGGGATGCCCATGCCACCGGCGCCCTGGTCGCCGATGCCGAGGATCCGCTCGTTGTCGGTGACGACGATGACGGGTCGGTCCACCGGGGCGTGGTTGCGGAACGCCGCGACCATGTTGCCCCGGTCGCGGGGGGTGAGGTAGATGCCGCGGCCGCGGCGAAAGATGCTGCTCCAGTGGCGGCAAGCGGAGGCCACCGTCGGGGTGTAGACGATGGGCACCATCTCGGTGAGGTTCTCGAGCAGGAAGCGGTAGAAGAGCGTCTCGTTGCGATCCATCAGGGCGTTGAGATGGATGTTCTTCTCCATCTCGGTCGGCTTGTGGTCGAACTGCTCACGCACCCGCAGTATCTGCTCCTCGATGTTCGAGACACGATCGGGGAGCAGGCCGACCAGGCCGAAGGCTTCCCGTTCCTGGCGGGTGAAGGCGGTCCCCTTGTTGAGGAGGGGGGTGGAGAGCAGCTCCTGGCCCCGGGCGGCGAGCGGCATGTACCGCTCTCCGGTCTCGGGGTCGATACGCGGCCGGAAATCCGGCGTGGTGGGGGCGAAGGTCATATGCACAGCATACGCAGGGCGCCGTTTTCGCCTAGCCCCAACAGGCCCTTTCGGGCGGGCCGGTCAGCTCTTCCGGAAGAGGCGCCCGAACAGCAGCAGCACGAAGCCGAGGGCGGCGCCGAAGGCGGCGGCCTGGGGCGGGGTGAAAAGGACCTTGGAGTTCTCCAGTTTCACGTCGCGGGCGAACACGGCGCCGATGAAGCCTTCCTGCACCTCGACCTTGAAGGCGGCCAGGAGGCCGCTGCCGCTCTGGTGCATGCTGACGTCGCCGGCGGCGATGGTCATGTTGGAGCCGCTCTGGGTGGACTCGACGTTGCCGCCGACGAAGCAGAAGTTGGCGCCGGCCTGCCGGAAGGAGGCCGAGCCGGACACCATCACGGCGAGGCTCCCGGCCTGGGTGAGCTGGACCTCGTCGCCGGTGACGAGGGGGAAGAATCCTTGGCGGGCGATGATCTCGGAGGGGTGGGCGTCGTCGGCGGTCATGCCGGCTCCTTTCGTTGCTGCGGTGCGGTCTCTTCGGCGAGGTCTTCGACGACCTGCTCGACCTGCATGCGGGTGGCCGTGATGCGCTCCCGGCAGAGGCGGATCAGCTCGGCGGCGCGGGTGACCTTGACGGCGAGCACGTCGACATCGACCTGGTCGTCCTCGATCTCGGTCAGGATCTCTTCGAGTTCCTGCATCGCCTCGGCGTATCCGAGCTGTTTGGCGGGCTTGGTCACGTTGGCTCCTCCCCGCCGACGTTAGTTCTCTCGGGGGACGTACGGACGGTGGAGGCGACGACGCTGCCGATGGTGCCGCCCGCCACCTCGGTGGTGAGAGCGTCGCCGGGCTCGACCTGGGAGGGGTCTCGCACCAGTGCCCCGGCGTCGTCGCGGGTGAGCGACCAGCCGCGGGCGAGGACCCTTCGGGGGTCGTGGGCGTTGGCCCGGGCCTCGGCCGTGGCGAGGCGGATCCCCGCCGCGGCGACCCCGCGCCGCCCGGCCATGGCGAGCCGGGTCCGGCGATGGGCGACGTCGGCGGCAGCGCCGCGCAGTCTCCGGGCGGTGGCGCCGTCGAGGCGGCCGGCGGCGTGTGCCACGGTGGCGGCGGCCGGCTGCAGGGCGGCGAGGCCGCCGCGCCCGGTGCGCCGGGCCGCGGTGTGGAGGCCCTCGTCGCCGCGTCGCAGCAGGGCACGGGCGACACGGGTGAGGTGGCGTACGGCGGAGGCGTGGCGGTGGTCCTCCCCTTCCAGGCGCACCGCGACGGCTCGGCGGAGCCGGGCCCCGTGGCGGTCGAGGTGTTGCCGGAACCCGGTCACCATGGCGACGAGGGCCGCGCCGCAGGCGGTGGGGGTCTTGAGGGCGCGGGAGGCCACCCGATCGGCGACGGTGACGTCGATCTCGTGCCCGATCCCGGTGAAGACCGGCACCGGGGAGGTGGCAATGGCCCGGGCCACCGGCTCGGCGTCGAAGGCGGCGAGGTCGGTCTGGGCGCCGCCGCCCCGCACCAGGGCGACCACGTCGGCGGGTGCGGCGGCGGCCCGGGCGAGGGCGGCGACGATGGCGGCTTCGGCCCCGGCCCCCTGGACGACGGCGTGGTGGACGCGCACCGTCCAGGCGTAGCCGCTGCGGCGCAGCTCGTCGAGGAAGTCGGCTTCGGCTGCGCTGCCGACGCTGGTGACGAGGCCGACTCGGAGTGGCACCGGCGGGACCGGCAACGCCGCGTTGCGGTCGAGCAGGCCTTCGGTGGAGAGGGCCCGGATGAGGCGCTCCCGCTCGGCGGCGAGCCTTCCGAGGGTGTAGTCGGCGTCGATCCAGGTCATGCGCAGTTGCACGGTGCCGCGGGCCGGGTAGTGGCTGACCCGTCCCCGGATCCGCACCTCGACGCCGTCGGTCATGCGAACGGCGCCGGTGCGCTGCAAGAGCCGGTTGACGGCGTCCTTGTCGGAGGCGAACAGGGTCACCGGGAGCATCGCTTCGGGGATGGCGCCGGGCTCGCCGGGGTCGACCAGGCTGAAGTAGACGTGGCCCGACTGGGGACGGCTCAGGTCCCGGATCTCGCCTCGCACCCACACCTCTTCGGGGAAGGCACGCCCGACGGCGCGGCCGATACCGGCGGAGAGATCGGCGACGGTGAAGGTGGGCTCATCCACGCTCGCGACGCTAGCGAGGGTGGGCGACGCTGGGGAGAGGATCGATCAGGGGAGGCCGGCGGCGGCCTCGTACTGGGGGCGACGGATCCGGTAGATGCATTCCCGGCTCAGGTCGTCGGCGGCCTGTCCGAGCTTCGGGGCGATCGACTCGAGCTGCAGGCCGCAGCGTTCGGCGACGCCTCGGCTGCGGGAGTTGGTCTCGTCGCAGCGGATCGTGACGTCGGCGGCGCCGAGGTGGTCGAAGGCGAGCCGGATGGCGGCGCCGGCGGCCTCGGTGACGTAACCGCGGCCTTCGTGGTCCCGGTCGACGAAGTAGCCGACCCCGTACTCGCCGGCGTCGCGGTCGGCGATCGTCACCACCACCTGGACGACGAGAGCGCCGCCGCCCTGCTCGAAACCGCCCATGAAGTAGATCTGTCCCTCGTCCCAGCCGCGGGCGAAGTGGCGGAGCAGCCCTTCGGCGTCCTCCAACAAATCGATCGCCAGCGCCGGGTTGCCCTCCTCGAAGGGCAGGAGGTGCTCCCGGTTGTTGCGGCACAGCTCGTAGTAGGCGGGAACGTCCTCGGGCCGGTAGGGGCGGACGACGAGCCGTTTGGTGGTGAGGGAATCGGGGAGTTCCATGGGACCTAACGCTAGCGGTGCGGGTGGGGGGCGGAGGGCAAGCGGCAGGCAACTAGGGCCGGATCGGCAGGTTCTCGCGGTACCCGGCCATGAGCAGGGTCCCACGACCGTCGACGACCGCGACGACCGCCCGGTCGTACGGCCGGGGCGCTTCCCCCGAGGCCGTCGGCTCCTGCGTCACCGTCAACGGCCCGTCGAGGTAGCAGAGGATCACGGTCTGGCCGGCGTCGAGGCCACCGAGGGACCCGTCGGAGCTTCCGCCGGGAATCCACCTCTCGGCTCCGGCCGCATCGGTCTCCAGCGCCGCCGCCACCGTGAACGCGGAGCCGTAGTCGTGGGCCTGGGCGGCACAGATCTCGCCGGGCTCGACTCTGCCGCACGCCGACAGGGCGAGGATCACGCCTGCCGCCACGATCCCGTGCCCCAACCTGCTCATCCGAGTCTCGATTCGCGGGATGCCATGCAACTTGATCTCATCCTCGGCACCTTCTGGCCTATATTCCCAAACGGGAGGTCATGATGCACAAAGCACGACTCATTCCAGTCTCCGGGATCAGCAGCGAGATCGAAGCGGAGCAAAGGGCGGCCTCTGCGCTCCTCGCCGTCCTGACGGTTGTGCGCGATCTCTCCTTGGAGCTCCTCACACCGCTCGGCGCCTCGAGGGCACATCGCGCCACCGTGGAGGCGTTTACCGAGGTCGTCTACCACCATGAGGGCCGCAAGATTCGCCCCGACGGTCTCATCCGTGTGACGTTCGGCAAATCATCTTGGACTGCCCTCGTCGAGGTGAAGACCCGGGAGGCGATGCTCGATGTGGAGCAGATCAACGCCTACTGGGACATCGCGCGCACTGAGAAGTACGACCACGTCCTGACGATCTCGAACGAGATCTCGCCCATCCCCGGTGAGCACCCCACTCCTGGGCTCCGGGTTCGGTCGAACTCACCGGTTCAAGTGTCCCATCTCTCCTGGACGGCGATCCTCACCACCGCGACCCGGATCAAGCAGCACCGCGGTGTCGAGGATCCCGAGCAGGCATGGATCCTGAGCGAACTGATCCGATACCTGGAGCATCCATCATCGGGAGCGCTGGCGTTCGAGGACATGGGCCCACATTGGGTTTCCGTGCGAGACGGAGCCCGGCTCGGCACGCTGGCTCGCAGGGACGACGGCTTGGCCGATATCGCGAGCCGCTTCGAGCAGCTCATCCGCTACGCAGCGCTCATACTGGGATCTCAGATCGGTGAGGACGTCACGCCGATCCTGTCCCGGTCACAGCGCGACAACCCGGCGGCACGTGTCGCCGCACTCGCCGAGGGCCTCGTCCATGGCGGGACCCTCGAGGGATCCCTTCGGATCGCCAACACGGCCGGCGACATCGCCATCACGGTCGACCTCCGCGCCCAGCAACTCTGCGCGTCGCTCGCCTTCCGCGCCCCCGAAGACCGTGGCGCCCGGGCACGGGTGACGTGGCTGGCGAAGCAGCTCGAGGACTCGCCCGACTCCCTGTCGATCGAGGCGTTCGCGAAGAGCGCGCATCATCCGATCTCTGCCAACCTCGGCGCGGTGCGAGAAGATCGCGCGCTCCTCCTCGATGACCGACACCGGACACCCACACGCTTCCGAGTCCTCCAGCGTGCCGCCATGGGCATGGCGAGGAAGGGGGGAGGGAAGCGCTCGGCCGGCTTCGCTCAGTCCGTTCTCGACCTCATCACCTCGTTCTACGAGGCGGTCGTCCAGAACATCAGCCCCTGGCAGCCTCCGGCGCCGAAGATCAAGCGAGTCGAACCAGAACCCGAGATCGAGCCTGAGCGCCCGAGCCCATTCCTCCCGGCCAGGGTCATCGAGGAACACATCGAGTCCTGACCCCCCATCGCGCCCTTCCCCGTCGCTACTATCCGGATGGCCCAACGGGGATCGCGTGAAGACCCTGACGCCTGCTGCATTCAATCGGGCACGCGGCATGATCGTCGCCTGGGGACGGCCGCTCGACCAGGCACGCTTCGACTGCCACTTCGCCTTCGGCCCCTGCCGCAACGTCTACGTCGAACTCGGCGAGTTCCAGAACCCCGACGGCGGCTTCGGCAACGCCCTCGAGCCCGATCTGCGCACCGCGGCGTCGTCGGCGATCGCCACCCTCACCGGCCTCGAGATCGCCCGGGAGTTCGACATCCCGGCCGACCAGCCCGTGATCGGGCGGGCCACCGACTGGCTCGTCGAGCACTACGACGACGCCCGCGACGTCTGGCCGATCGTGCCGCCCGAGGTGGAGGACGCCCCCCACGCCCCCTGGTGGAGCTACGCCACCACCGCAGAGACCTTCGGCTCCTTCCACGTCAACCCCACCATTGCCATCGCCGGCCTGCTCCACACCTTCACCCGCCTCGTGCCCCCGCCGTTCCTCGCCCACCTCGACGAGGTCTCCCGCCGCCGCCTCGACGGGACCGCCGGGGAGATGGGCATGTTCGACGTCCTCTGCTGGATGGACCTCGCCGTGGTGGTCGATCCCCCGTTCCGGGACGAGATCTACCAGGCCCTGCGGGCCGCCGTCCCCCATCTCGTCCAGACCAATCCCGCCACCTGGCAGGAGTACGGGCTGACCCCCATCGACGTCGCTCCCAAACCCTCGGCGCCACTCGCCGCCGCCCTCCCGCCCGGGGTGATGGACGCCTACCTCGACCACCTCATCGACACCCAACTCCCCGACGGGAGCTGGCCGCTGTCCTGGTCGTGGGCCGACCTCCACCCCGCCGCGTGGCGGGAAGCCGAGCAGGATTGGAAGGGCTTCCGGGCCGTCGCCATCCTCTCCGCCCTCAACGAATGGGGCCGGATCGAGCACAAGTAGTCAAGAGCCTCCTCAACGTGAGGTAACTTGACCCCTTGTGACCACAATTCGTTCCTACGCCACCCGCTTCTTCACCTCGCGGGGAAGCGCCGCATTCGTCGTGGCGGCGCTCGCCGTCGGCATCATCGCCGGGCTCGCCGCCGCCCTGCTCGTCGAGTCCCTCACCTGGGTCGGCAACGTCCCCGACTACCTCTCCGACGACGTCTCCCTCGGCCGCTGGGCGCCGCTGTTCGCCATCCCGGCCGGCATGTTCGTCTCCTGGCTGCTGGCCCGCCGCTACGGCCACGAAATCGAGAGCGGCGGCGTCACCGAGACCATGGTCGGGGTCTCGCTCCGGGCCGGCTACCTCACCACCCGCACCATCGGACCCAAGATCGTCGCCACCGCCGCCACCCTCGGCACCGGAGGCTCCGGCGGACGAGAGGGCCCGATCGTTCTCATCGGCGCCGCCATCGGCTCCTCCCTCGCCCGCTACACCCACTTCGGCGAGGACCAGATCCGCAGCCTGGTAGCCGCCGGGGCCGGCGCCGGCATCGGCGCCTCCTTCAACGCCCCCATCGCCGGCATGCTCTTCGCCCTCGAGGTCATCCTCGGCAACTTCGCCATCCGGCACCTCAACGCGGTGGTCGTCGCCTCCGTTGCTGCCGCCGTCACCACCCACAGCATCGTCGGCCAGGAGCGTTTCCTGTCGGCCCCGACCCACAGCCTCGACGACCCCCGCGAGCTGCTGCTCTACGTCCTGCTCGGATTGGTCGCCACCGTCGCCGCCGTGCTCTTCCTCCGCACCCTCAACCGGGTGGAGAAGGAGATGCACGGCCGCTCCTACCCCGACTGGCTCCGACCACTCATCGGCGGCCTCAGCGTCGGGCTCATCGGCGTCATCGAGCCCCGGGTGCTGGGCACCGGCCAGGAGTTCCTCGCCCACCTGGTGCGCCTCGGCCCCGACAGCGACCAGCTGTGGGACGTCCTCCTCGCCCTCGGCCTGCTCAAGATGCTCACCAGCGCCATCACCCGCTCCGGAGGCGGCTCCGGCGGGACCCTCATGCCGAGCCTCTTCATCGGGGGCGCCCTCGGCGCCGCCATGGCGCAGATGATCGCCCCGGTGTGGGGCTTCTCCGAGCTCAACGTCGGAGCCTTCGCCCTCATCGGGATGGCCGCCTCCTTCGCCGCCGTGGCCCGCGCCCCACTCACCGCCATCCTCATCGTCTTCGAGGTCAGCGGGAGCTACAACCTCGTGCTGCCGCTCATGCTCGGCGTCGCCCTCGCCACCCTGCTCGCCGAACGCCTCTTCTCGGAGTCGTCGTACACCCTGCCGCTGATGCGCAAGGGCATCCACCTCCTCGCCACCGAAGACATCGACCTACTCGACACCGTCACCGTCGAGGAGGTGATGAGTCGCTCCTCCGACGTCATCGACCCGTCGCTCACCATCACCATGGCCGCCGAGGTCCTCGACACCCAGCGCCACCACGGCATGCCGGTGGTGAAAGACGGGAGGCTCGTCGGCGTCGTCACCGTCTCCGACCTCGCCACCGCCGAGGAGGCCGGCGAAGGGAACCGGCTGGTCACCTCCGCCATGGTGGAAGAGCCCATCACCGTCACCCCCGGGATGCCGGTCTCGTCCGCCCTGGCCCGCATGGCCGCCCTCGGGGTCGGTCGGCTCCCGGTCGTCGCCGAAGACGACTCGGGCCGGTATCTCGGCATGTTCCGGCGCGAGAGCGTCGTGCGCGCCTACCACCACGCTCTCGGAGGCACCGCCGACCGCCAGCTCTACCGCGAACGTCTCAAGCAGCGGCTCCAACCCGGCACCACCTTCTACGAGCTGCCGGTGCGGCGCGGCTCGACGGCTTCCGGGAAACTCGTGAAGGACCTCGAATGGCCGGAGGGCGCCACCCTGGTGTCGGTACGCCGCGGCGCCTCCGTGCTCATCCCCCACGGCGACACGGTGATCCGGATCGGCGACACCATCACCGCCTTCGGCACCGGGGACTCCCGGATCGCACTCGCCTACCTTCTCGAGCACCAACCCGAGCCCGGCACCGAACCGGACGGGAACCCTCGCTAGGTCGCACCGCCCTCGGCGGCGAGCCGTCCGAGAGCCTCCAGCACCCGGTCCACCTCGCCCGGCGTGTTGTAGTGCACGAACCCGATCCGGACCAGGCCGCCCCGGTCGGCCCGGCCCAGACGCTTCATCACCTCCACCGCGTAGTAGTCGCCGTGCCACACGAAGATCCCGTCGTCACCCAGCCGGCGGGCGACCTCGGCCGGCGCCAGGCCCGCCACCTCGACCGCAAAGGTAGGGGTACGTCCCACGGCGTCGGGACGCCCGTGGAGGCGGACCCCGGGGATCTCCGCCACCCCGGCGAGGAACCGCCCCGAGAGCGCCGCCTCGTGGGCGGCAACCGCCTGCATTGCGGTGGTGAGGCGCTCCCGGCGGTGCGACCCCTCCCCCAGGCTCGCCAGGTAGTCGACGGCCGCCGTCACCCCGGCGAGGCTCTCGAAGCTCTGGGTACCGGTCTCCCACTTCCCCGGCGGGACCGCAGGCGCCGGGCGGATCCGGACCGCATCCAGCGACGCGAGCAGCTCGTGGCGGCCGTAGAACACCCCGGTGTGGGGCCCGAAGAACTTGTAGACGGACGCCACCGCGAAGTCGGCGTCGGCGGCCTGGACGTCGATCCGGCGGTGGGGAGCGGCATGCACCGCATCGACGTACACCAGCGCCCCCACCTGGTGCGCCATGCGGGCGACGGCGGCGACGTCCACCACCGTCCCGACCGCGTTCGAGGCGTGGGTCACCGCCACCAGCCGGGTCCGCGGCCCGATCGCCTTCTCCAGCGAGGCCGGATCGAGGGAGCAGCCCGCTGCCGGGTCGAAATCCACGAACCGCACCGTGGCGTCCGCGTCACGGGCGGCGAGCACCCAGGGCCACACGTTGGCGTCGTGGTCGAGCCGGGTCACCACCACCTCGTCCCCCGGCCGCCAGGTCCACGCCAGGGCCCGGCTCACCGACAGGGTGATGGAGGTCATGTTCTGCCCGAAGGCGATCTCGTCGGGACCGGCGGCGTTGAAGAAGTCCGCGACGGCGGCGCGGGCGGCGTCGACCGTCGCCGCGGTCTCCCTCCCCGTCACGTACAGGCCACCGTGGTTCGCCCCGCCGGCCTCCATCAGGCCGGCCATGGCGGCGATGGCGCCGTCCACCACCTGGGTGCCGCCCGGCCCGTCCAGATAGGCCGCCGGCTTCCCACCCACCGTGCGCCGCAGCGCCGGGAATCGGCTCCGGATCGCCTCCACGTCGAACGTCATGTCGGTTCCTCCTTGCGGGCACGTTACCGGCTCTGTTCCGGGCGCCGCCGACCGATCTCCTCGCTTGAGCGCCTCCGGGGCGATACATTGGCCGCCGTGGAACCGGCACCCCCCATCACGCCCGTGCTGCTCTCGGGAGGGAGCGGCACCCGCCTCTGGCCGGTGTCGCGCCGCGCCCACCCCAAACAGCTCCTCCCCCTCGTCGACGAGCGCACCATGCTGCGCGCCACCCTCGACCGGGTCCAAGGCCTGCCCGGGATCACCCAACCCCTCGTCGTCGGGAGTGTCGCCCACGCCGACCTGGTGGCAGCCGACCTACGCGAGGCCGGCTTCGCTCTGGACCGCATGGTGCTCGAACCGATCGGTCGCAACACCGCCCCGGCGGCAGCCGTCGCCGCCCTGGTGCTCGCCGAAGGCGGGGACGACCCACTCATCCTGCTGCTCCCCGCCGACCACGTGATCGACGACGGGGACGCCTTCGTCGCCGTCGCCCGCCGCGGCGCCGAGCTGGCTGCCCAGGGCTACCTCGTCACCTTCGGCGTCGTCCCCACCTATCCCGAGACCGGCTACGGCTACATCCGCAAGGGCGACCCGCTCAACGGAGACGCCGCCCGGGTCGCCGAGTTCGTCGAGAAGCCCGACACCACCACCGCCGAGGCGTACCTCGCCGACGGCGACCACCTCTGGAACAGCGGCATGTTCGTGTTCCGGGCGTCCCGCTACCTGGAGGAGCTGGAGATGCGGGAGCCCGCCATCGTGGCGGCCTGCCGGCGCGCCGTCGCCGCCGCCGACCGGTCCCACGGCATCCTGCTCGACGCCACCGCCTTCCGCTCCTCCCCCTCGATCTCGATCGACTACGCCGTGATGGAACACACCGACGACGCCGTCGTCCTTCCTCTCGACTTCGGCTGGAGTGACGTCGGCTCGTGGTCGACGGTATGGGAGATGGGCTCCGGCGACGACCGCGGCAACGTCATCGTCGGCGACGTCCACGCTCGCGACGTCACCAACAGCTACCTGCGGTCCAGCCATCGCCTCGTCGCCGCAGTCGGCATCGATGACATGCTGGTGATCGAGACCGCCGACGCGGTGCTGGTGATGCCGCGCGACCGCGCTCAGGACGTCAAGGACATCGTCGAGTTCCTCCGCTCCGAGGGACGGCGCGAGGCCGACGAGGTTCCCGTCTCCCATCGCCTGTGGGGCCTGGAGGAGCTGCTCGCCCGTGGCGACGGCTACCGGGCCGAGCGCCTCACCGTGCTGCCGGGGGCCGAGGTCACCCTTCGCCCCGGCGAGGCCGCCGGCGCCTCCTGCATCGTGCTGGCGGGCACGGCCTGCACCGACGCCGGCGCCCGGGAGCCCGGCACCACCTTCCCGGTGGATCGGGACGTCACCGTGCGTAACGAGGGCCCGGCGCCCATCGACCTCCTCCTCGTCCGTGTCGACGCACCACCCCTGGCCGAAAGGAGCGGCTCGTGCTGATGCCGGCCATCCTGTTCATTGCCGCCCTGCTCGTGCTCGGCATCGTCTTCGGCCGCATGCTGATGCGGCGCGACGCCGAGCGGAAACGGGCGGAGTACGAGGCCAAGCTGCAATCGGGAGACACGACGAAACCCGCCGGCAAGAAGCGACGGATGACCCGAAGGGAAAGGATCCTCGCCACCCTCGAACCTGCCCCCGAGATCCCCACCATCATCGACCTGATGCACGAGGAGGCCCGCGACACCGGGGTGAACGAGATCGCCGGCGGGGAAGGACTCGAGGTCCCGGTCAAGCTCAAGGTGTGGCAGCGCGACGGCGGCCCCCACACGGAATGCCCCCGGCAGTCGCTCCACTTCGAGATCGCCGCCGGGGTCTCCCCGGAGCAGGCGACCGTCGAGGACGTCCGGCTGCACTGCCGCGAGCCCCATCCGGCAGCTCCCTCTCCCGCGCCGGAGCGCCAGCCGGAGCCGGAGCCGCCCTTCACGGAATCGGAGCCGCCTGAGGACGACCCGAGCTGAGATCGGGTCAGGGCAGGGGAACCGCCGAATGGTTGGTCCCTGGCAGGAAGAGGACCAGCGCCACTGCCAGCGCCACGATGCCGAACACCGCCAGGGCGGCGAACAGGATCGGAACCAGGCGACCGCCGACGCCCATCTCCGTCTCCTCCTCGCGGGGATGCCGCACGCTCATCGTCACCGATCGTATCACCGCCGCCCCGCCGCTCCCGGGAGGGATGAACCGGACCGGGACGGAACCACCGGGTAACCTCGTTCCGACGATGGATTACTGCTCACATTGCGGGGCCAAGAGCAGCCCGTCCTGGGTGTTCTGCCGAGACTGCGGCGCCGGCCTCGACGTTGCCGGGGCCGCGGTCCGGCCGGCGTTCTGCACTTCGTGCGCCTACGGGCTCGCCCTCTCCTGGCGGTACTGCCCGCGGTGCGGGGTCGAGACCCCGGTCGCCGACCGGGAGCGCTCGACCCGGCTCACGGTCGAGAACGCCGGCGCCCTCGAGGCAACCGCCCACCTGAAACGACAGGCGCCGCTGGTGCCGGAGGTGGTCGAGACCCCCGAAGTGGAGCTGATCAGCCGCGGCTGGGACCCGGCCGAGACCGAATGGGTAGACGTGTCCGAGCCCGACATGGTCGTCACCCTCCCCGAGGATGACGAGGTCGACGTCGACGCCCCCGAGGCCCGGTCGCTCCCCGATCCGGTGCCGGCGTCCGCGAACCGCCCGGGAGCCGCGACGGCGACGCCACCCCTCCCCGGCCGGACCGCCACCGAGCTCGCCCTGCTCGGCGCCGGGCTCGCCGCCCTCGGCGCGGTCATGGGGCTGATCGTCCTCAACCGGTTGCTCGTCTCCTTCGCCGCCGGGAGCGCCGCGGCGGACGACATCGCCCGGCTCGAGCGCTTCGTAACGACCTGGCTCGAAGTTGCGGTGGTGCCGCTCCTCGCCGCCGGCGTCGCCTTGCTCGTACGCTGGCGGCGGCACCACGCCCGGCCCCGGGTGGTCGGCGGTCCGCCGGTCGTCCCGATCGCCGCCGGGGCACGCTGGGCCGCGCCGGCGGGACTCGGCGGCGGCAGCGCCGTCGTGCTGCTGGGCCGGCTCCTTCCCCGCACCACGGTGGGTCAGGCGGTCGACGCCAACACCTGGGTCGTGATCGGCCTCGGCCTGCTCATCCTCGGTTGCCTGGCCGGCGTCCGGCTCGTCGCCGCCCTGTCACCGCTGCCGCGACCCGACGAGCCCACCCGGTGACCCCCGAATCGACGGTGGTGGCGGTCTTCGGGTCCTCGGGGTCCGATCCGCAGTCCACCGAGTACGCCGACGCCGTCCGGTGCGGGCGTTTGCTCGCCGAGGCAGGGTTCGCCGTCGCCACCGGCGGCTACGCCGGGACCATGGAAGCGGTGTCTCGCGGCGCCACCGAGGCGGGAGGCAAGGCGATCGGCGTCACCGCCCCCGCCGTGTTCCCGGGCCGGCCCGGCACCAACCCCTACATCACGGAGGAACGCCCCGCCCCCGGCCTCGTGCTCCGCATCGACCGGCTCCTCTCCCTCTCCAGCGCCTCCATCACCCTGCCGGGAAGCGTGGGCACCCTCGCCGAGATGGTCCTCGCCTGGAACCTCGCCTTCGTCGCCCGCTTCACCGGCGAGGCCCCGAAGCCGGTAGTCACGGTCGGGGCCCGGTGGCGCCGCCTCGTGGCCGACCTCACCGACGTCCTCGCCACCGACGGATCGATCATCACCTGTACCGCCACCGTGGAAGAGGCCGTGGTCGAGGTGCGGCGGCGCCTCGCCCAGCCCTCCGGCTGACGCCGTCCTCCTCACGACCGGGCAGGCGAGCACCGTCCCGGCGTCGGCCCGACCCGGGAGAGAAGACCGCCCTACACTCGCCCCGGACCGGGACGGGGAGGACGGCGCCCGATGGCAACCGACGGCTTCTACCTGGGCGGCGTCATCGACGCCGCCTCCGGCGAACGCACCTCCGCCCGCGCCGACTACGACCCGGGCGACCTCACCACCCACGGGGTGATCGTCGGGATGACCGGGTCCGGCAAGACCGGGCTCGGCATCATCTACCTCGAGGAGGCGCTGCTGGCGGGCATCCCGGTGCTCGTCCTCGACCCCAAGGGGGACATGACCAACCTCCTCCTCACCTTCCCCGACCTCCGCCCCGACGACTTCGTCCCGTGGATCGACGAGTCCACCGCACGCGCCGCCGGCGTCTCCGTCGCCGAGATGGCAGCCACCACCGCCGAGCGGTGGCGCAGCGGCCTCGCCGATTGGGATCAGGATGGGGACAGGATCCGCCGCCTGAAGGAGGGCGCCGGGTTCACCATCTACACGCCCGGGTCGTCGGCCGGCGTTCCCCTGAACATCGTCGGCTCGCTCGACGACCCCGGGCTCGACTGGGACGAAGAGGCCGAGACCCTCCGTGACGAGATCCAGGGTTTCGTCTCCGGTTTGCTCGGGCTGGTCGGCATCGACGCCGATCCGATCTCCTCCCGGGAGCACATCCTGCTCTGCAACCTCATCGAACATGCCTGGCGGGAGGGCCGCTCCCTCGATCTGGCCACCCTCCTCGCCTGGGTGCAGCGCCCCCCGCTGCGCAAGCTCGGCGTCTTCGAGCTGGACACGTTCTTCCCCGAGGACGATCGCACCGACCTCGCCATGAAGCTCAACGGGCTGGTGGCCTCGCCGGCCTTCCGCGCCTGGACGGAAGGGGCCCCGGTCGACGTGGAGCGGCTCCTGTGGCGCGACGGCAAGCCGCAGGCGGCCATCGTGTACCTGGCGCACCTCTCCGACGAGGAGCGGCAGTTCGTCGTCACCCTGGTGCTGTCCAAGCTGGTGACCTGGATGCGGTCCCAATCCGGGAGCGGCGATCTGCGCGCCCTCGTCTACATGGACGAGGTATTCGGGTTCGTGCCCCCCACCGCCGAGCCGCCTGCCAAGAAGCCGATCCTCACCCTCCTCAAGCAGGCCCGGGCCTTCGGGGTCGGGATGCTGCTCGCCACCCAGAACCCGGTCGACCTCGACTACAAGGCGATGTCCAACGCCGGCACCTGGTGCATCGGCCGCCTCCAGACCGAACGGGACAAAGCCCGCATCCTCGAAGCGCTCCAGTCGGCCCGCGGCGACACCGACGCCGCCGCCCTCGACCGGCTCGTCTCCGGTCTCGACCAGCGCCAGTTCCTGCTCCACAACACCCGCGAGGCGGCCCCCGAGTTGTTCACCACCCGCTGGGCCCTCTGCTTCCTGCGCGGTCCCCTGACCCGGGACCAGATCGGCGTGCTCATGGACGGCGTCGTGGCGCCGCAGGCGCCGCCGCCCGTCGCGCAGCCCGCGACCACCGAGCCGGCGCTCGGCGACGACGAATCGGCGGTGATGCCGCCCGTCGCCGACGGCATCCCGGTCGCCCACCTCGACCCGGCCGCCGGCTGGATCGGAGCCGTCGACGGCGACCCCGCCTCGCACCGCTACCGGGCAGGGATCGCCGCCCGGGTCTCCCTCACCTACGACGACGCTCCCGCCAAGCTCACCCACACGGAGGAGTGGGAGGCGGTCCTCATCCCGATCGACCCGGCTCCCGACTTCGCCGCAGCACGGGTGGTGGACCACGACACACGTGACTTCGTGGCGGCGGCGCCCGACGACGCCCGCTACCGGCTCCCCGCCGCCGACGTGGCGAGTGCCGCTTTCTGGCGCGACGCGGCCCGGCGGCTCGAGGACCACCTCGCCCGGGAACGCACCGTCCAGATCTTCAAGAACCCCGAGCTGAAGCTGTACTCCCGGGTCGGGGAGGCTCGGGAGCAGTTCGCGGCCCGCTGTGACGCCGCCGCCGAGCAGGAGGCCGACGCCGAAGCGGCCGGGCTCCGCGACAAGTACCGGACCAAGGTGAAGCGGGTGCAGGAACAGCTCGCCAGCGCCGAGCGGCGGGTGGCGGAGCTGGAGGTCGACCTGGAGGGCGCCCGCCAGCAGCAGGTCGTCGAATCGGCCGGCGCCGTGCTCGACGTCCTGCTCGGCCGCAAGAGCACTCGTGGCATCACCGGATCGGCCCGCACCAGGCGGGCGGCCCACTCCAAGGAGCAGCGGCTCGCCACGGCGGAGACGAAGGCCCTCGACAAGTCGACCGAGATCCAGGAGCTCGAAGCGGAGTTGCAGGAGGAGCTGGAGGAGATCAACGACCGGTGGGAGACTCGCGGCGACGCCATCGCGTCCGTCGAGATCGGCCTCGAGAAGAACGACATCGACATCGTCGCGCTGACCCTGCTCTGGATCCCCGTGGCGTGAATCGCCGGCGGGGCTACGATCCTTCGCCAGCCCGACCCGAGAGAGGTAGCCTCCGACCTATGAGCGAGCGACCGGCCATCATCCGTGTACATCAGGAGGAGGAGGGTGATCGGGCCCACGTGACCGTCACGCTCGCCTGGCAGGACGACGAGTACCGGGGGGAAGCCGTCGGCGACACCGACGCCACCTCACGGCCCCGCCTCCTCGGCGAAGCCACTCTGCGGGCGGTGGAGCAGGTGACCGAGAGCCGGGTCTCGCTCACCCTGGCCGCCGTCGCCACCACCGATCTCGGCGAGACCCAGATCGCCATGGCGCAGGTGAAGATGGCGGGCGCCGAGCAGCTCATGGTCGGCAGCGCCCTGCTGCGGGAGAGTGACCCGACCAGCGCCACGGTGCGGGCGGTGCTCGACGCCATCAATCGCCGCCTCACCCAGATGCTGAGCTAGCGGCTCCGCCGCGGGCATCCAGAACGCTCGGATCGGAGGGAACCGGCGTACCGTCCCGCCGGCCCTCGCCCCGCCGGCGAATGGCTACGAGTCCTGGGCGAGCGCCCACAGCAGGTCACGGATGCTCACGATCCCGAGCAGCTCGCCTTCGGCCATCACCGGGAGGTGGCGGTAACCGGTCTCCAGCAGCCAGGCCACGGCCTCCCGCACCATCACGTCCGGCGCGAAGGTGTCGGGCGCCTCGCTCATCCAGTCGCGGACGACCTCGTTCGCGGGATCGACCCCGTCGGAGATGGCGAAGACGAGATCCCGTTCCGTGATGATTCCGACCAGGTCGCTGCGGTCGACGACGGCGAGGCAATCGACCGACTCGTCGACCATGCCGGCCGCCGCCGCCGCCAAGGTGGCCTCGGGGCCGATGATCTCGGCGGCTCCGCCCACGAGCGAATGAAGCTGCATCCTGACTCCAGCCCTTCCGTCCGTCTCGACACTAGCGGGAGGCGTCGCGGCACACGAGGCACGGAAGGGCGCCCGAGGGCCCCCTCCGGCCTAGAGCAGATCCTGCTCGCGGATGCCGAACGACGGGTGGCGCAGCCGGCACAGCGCCAGCTTCTCGAGTTGCCGGATCCGCTCGCGGGTGAGGTTGAACTCCTCCCCGATCTCTTCGAGCGTGCGCGGAACGCCGTCGTAGAAGCCATAGCGCAGCGCCAGGATCCGCCCCTCCCGATCCGGGAGGCGCTCGATCGACTTGCGTAGGCTGTCGGCGATGTCGAGCTCCTCGGTCACCTTGACCGGGTCGATCGCATCCTCGTCCTCGATGAAGTCACCGAGCTGGGCGCCGTCCTCGCCGACGGGCTGTTCGAGCGAGACGGTGTCGGCGACACCGAGCGCCAGCTCGACCTTGTCGACGTTGACGCCGGCTTCCTCGGCGATCTCTTCCGGCCGGGGCTCACGGCCCAGCTCGGCCTTGAGGCTCGCCTGGGCGGCCCGCACCGCAGCAAGGGTGTCGTGGAGGTGCACCGGGATGCGTACCGTGCGCGACTTGTCGGCGATGGCACGAGTGATCGCCTGCCGGATCCACCACGTCGCATAGGTGGAGAACTTGAAGCCCTTGCGCCAGTCGAACTTCTCGACGGCGCGGATCAGGCCCAGGTTGCCTTCCTGGATGAGGTCCAGGAAGTCGATGCCCGAGGTGTTGGCGTAGCGGCGGGCGTTGGCCACCACCAGCCGCAGGTTGGCGGTGAGGAAGGCATCCTTCGCCTCCCGGCCCCGGCGCACCTTGCGGCGCAGCGCCACCTCGTCGGTCCGGCCGGCGAAGTCGCCGGCGTCGAGCTTGTCCTGTGCGTCCTGCCCCGCTTCGATCTTCTGGGCGTACTCGACCTCGCGTTCGGCGGTGAGCAACTCGTACTCACCGATGGCGGTGAGGTACTGGCTGACGAGATCGGTGGTGAGGCGACCGCGCTCGTCGGTGAGCTTGTTGCGGTCGCGGTCACGGCGCGAGCGCGACAACGTATCACGCTCCACGCGCTCCTTGGCCTCGAGGCGCTCTCTCATTGCCCGATCGAGCACCGAATCTCGCGCATTACCGCCTGTGGTCATTCCGTGAATCCTCCAAGAGGTGCCGCCAGGCCTCGTCCGTCATACACCCCGACCCTATCGCGCCATCTCCACGATGCTTGTGAATGTCGTCACAAGTGGGGGCTCGCCTCACTATCACACAATGCAAGGGGTTTGTGAACCCCCCAAAGGCCTGTGACGACCGTTTTCCGTACCAGGACTGACAACGTTCCCGTTCTTGGATTCATTCCTTCGCATATGGCCTGGTGGCAATGCTGCCGGGCCATACCGCGCCCCTCCTCGCCTTCCTTCGTCCGGCGGCCCCGGACCGTCCTCGTGATTGCCGCCGCGGCGTAGGGTGCCCCCATGCCCAACCGCCTCGCCCACGCCACCAGTCCCTACCTGCTCCAGCACGCCGCCAACCCGGTGGACTGGCACGAGTGGGGTGAGGAGGCATTCACCGAAGCGGCCCGCCGGCAGTGCCCGGTGCTGCTCTCGGTCGGCTACGCCGCCTGTCATTGGTGCCACGTGATGGCCCACGAGTCGTTCGAGGATCCTGCCACCGCCGCCCTCATGAACGAGCGGTTCGTCAATGTCAAGGTCGATCGGGAGGAACGACCCGACGTCGATCGCATCTACATGGACGCGGTCCAGGCCATGACCGGCCACGGCGGCTGGCCGATGACGGTGTTCCTCCTGCCGAGCGGCGAGCCCTTCCTCGCCGGCACCTACTTCCCGGCGGAGCCGCGCCGCGGCCTGCCGTCGTTCCGGCAGGTGCTCGAAGGCGTCGCGGCGGCGTGGGACACACAACGCCCCGAACTCGCCGGCCAGGGGCGGCGCATCGCCAAGGCCATCGCGGCGGGCCTCCCATCCGGGGAGGCGCCCCCGATCGAGGAGGCGATCGCCACCGCCGTCGAACGGCTCGGCCAGACCCATGACCCGGTCCACGGCGGCTTCGGGGGCGCCCCCAAGTTCCCGCAGGCGCCAGTGCTCGAGCTGCTGCTGCGGGTCGCGGCGCTCGACCGCCCCACCGGACTGGCCGGCGCCGCCGCCGCCCTGCTGGAGGCCACCCTCGACGGCATGGCCGCCGGCGGCATCTACGACCACCTCGGTGGGGGGTTCGCCCGCTACTCGGTCGACGCGGCCTGGCAGATCCCCCACTTCGAGAAGATGCTCACCGACAACGCCCTGCTAGCCCGGATCTACCTCCGGGCTTCCCAGGTCACCGGCGATCCGGCCCGCCGCGCCACCTACCGGCGGGTGGCGATCGAAACCCTCGACTACCTGATGCGGGACATGACCGATCCGCATGGCGGCCTGTCCTCGTCACAGGACGCCGACTCCGAAGGCGTCGAAGGCAAGTACTACATCTGGACGTGGGACGAGCTGGGCGAGGTGCTCGGCGACGATCAAGCGATCGTGGCCGCCCTCTACGGAGCAACACCTGCCGGAAACTTCGAAGGAGCGAACATCCTGCACCGGGCGGCGGCGCCGGAGAAGGTGGCGGCCGACCTCGGGATCACACCCGCCGCCGTGCTCGCCGTGGCGGACCGGGCTGGCGCCGCGCTGCGATCGGTCCGTTCGCGGCGGGTCCGCCCCGCCACCGACGACAAGGTCGTGGCCGCCTGGAACGGCCTGGCGTTGCGGGCCTTCGCCGAAGCCGGCGCGATCCTGCCGAGCGACCGGTACCTGGCGCAGGCGATCGGGATCGCCGAGTTCGCCACCACCATCCTGCGGCGGGCCGACGGCCGCCTGCTGCGGAGCTGGCGGCACGGCGCCGCCGGGGGGCCCGGGTTCTGCGACGACTACGGCGCCCTCGCCGTCGGTCTCTTCACGCTGTACCAGGCCACCGGCGACAAGCGATGGTTCCACGAAGGGGAGCGCCTCACCCGGGACCTGATCGACCTGTTCGCCGACGGCGACCACGGGTTCCACGCCACCGGATCGGACGCCGCTCCCCTCATCGCCCGGCCCAAGAACCTCATGGACGGCGCCACCCCGTCGGACAACTCCCTCGCCGCCGAGGCCGTCCAGATCCTCACTGCCTATACCGGGGACGCCGCCCTCACGGGACTTCTCGACGGGATCGCCGCCGCCGCGGCGCTGCTGCTGGAACGCCACCCCACCGCGGTCGGGGGGCTGCTCGGGGTACTGGCGGTGGCGACGGAGGTCAAGGAGGTGGCGATCGTGGGCGCTGCCGCCGAACGGGAGCCCCTCACCGCGGTGCTGTGGGAGAGCTTCCGCCCCGACTGCGTGCTCGCCACCCATTCCCCGGGTGAGCCGACCCGGATCCCGCTGCTGGCGGGGAGGAACCTGCACGACGGCGCCGCAGCCGCCCATGTCTGCCGTCACTTCGCATGCCGCCTGCCGGTGACCACCCCGGAGGCGCTCCGGGCCGAGCTGGACGGTTGAGCACACGCGGCTCAGGCGAAGATACCTCGCCGGCGGCGGCGCGAGGAAAACCCTGCCATGATTCGTGGCATACTTCAGGGCTTCCGTAAGCTATCGAACCGTGAGCGACGAAACCCCCCAAGGCATCTGCATCTTCTGCGGGACGGCCCGGCCCGTCAACGTCGCCATCTGCCCGACGTGCAAACGCACCTGGATCGACCGGAGGCTGACCGAAACGCCGCTGGCCGCCACCCCGCCGCCGGCCCCTGAGGCCGCACCCGACGCCACCATCCCCGTCCCGCCGGAGGGCGAAGCGCTGCCGGAACCGGAACCGATCGACACGATCTCCCTCGACGAGCTGAATGCCCGGCTCGCCCGGAGCGGGGAGGCTACGCCGCCTCCTCCCCCGCCGGAGCCGGCCATCCCTGCCGCACCGAGCCCGCCGCCGCCCGCCGTGGCGCCCCCGGCGCCGCCCGGCGAGCCGTCCTTCGCCGCCGGTCCTTCCGGGCCCGGCGAGCCCCCTGAGCCACCGCCCCCGGTGGCCCGCGACCGCCGCGGGTGGTGGGTGGCTCTCGCGGTCGCCGCTGCGGTGCTCTCCCTCTACCTCATCGTCTTCGTCTTGCTGCTGAACGACGGCAACGGCGAACCGGTCGCCATCACCTCGACGACCACCACCTCGTCGACCACCACGCCGGCCACCACCACGACCACCTCGGCGACAACGACCACCACCTCCAGCACGACCACCACCACGACGATCCCGCCCATCGACCCGGTCGGCGATCCCATCCCGCTCACCGACCTCGAGCTGGGTGCCTTCGCCCTCGGGCCGCTCGACCTCGCCACCGACTCGACCGACGCCCTCGGACGGCTCGCCGCCACCTTGGGGCAGCCGGAGGCGACGGCGGAGGCCGGCGAGGCCGACGGGCTCTGCCCCGGCACCACCGGGAGCACGTATCGCTGGAGCGGGCTCACCACGATCTTCCTCGACGTCGACGGCGGCCAGGCCCTGGTGGGATACCGGCTGGCGCCCGCCCCCGACGGTGCGGCGGCCGACACCGACCAGCTTGCGACGCTCTCGGGGCTGCGCCTCGGCCAGACGGTGGGCGACATCCGGTCGATCTACGCCAACTCGCGGGTCACCATCATCGACCACGCCGGCACGCCCCACTTCGTGCTGCAGCGCTCCAGCGACGACCGCACCCTGCTGTGGGGCCCCGTCACGTCGTCGGACGACGCCGGAATCGTCGAAGGCATCTCGTCGCCGCTCTGGTGCGACGACGGCCCCAGTCCTTCTTGACGACCCCACCCCAAGCGCTTCCAGCCGCACGGTTCCCGAAGCGAGATAACATTGTGCGTCGTCCGGGCTGTTCGAGGATCCTGTCTCCATGAACGCGAATCACAAAACGGCCGCTCCGCCCTCCCTGCTGGGGCGGGTGCTCACGATTGCCAACATCGGCTCGGTGATCGTCGGCATCGTGGTGTTCCTGGTGCTGGTGCGCGCCTGGAACAGCCACGTCGGCGGCCTGCTCGCCGCCCTCGTCGCCGGGTTCGCCACCGCCGTCGCCTGGGTCTTGTGGAACCGCCTCTCCGCCGGTCCCCCGCTCGCCAAGATCATCCCCGGCACCCTGCTCGGCACCATCCCCTCCACCCCCGGCCTCCCCACCCCGACTCTCACCCAGCCGGCCTCCCCCACCGCCGAGGCCTATCGCGCCGCCTCGCGCCGCCTCGAATCGGCCACCACCGGCCAGGTGGTGCTGGTCTCCAGCGCGGGGCCGGGACAGGGTGCCAGCACCGTGGCGCTCAACCTCGCCATCGGCGCCACCCAGGAGGGCCGCCGGGTTCTTCTCGTCGACGGCGACCTCTCCACCCAGGGCCTGTCCCGGTTCGGGCACACCGGCGCCGCCCCCGGGCTCACCGACCTCGCCGAGGGAACCGCCACCCTCGTCGAGGCGTCCCGGCTGTGGCTGATCGACTCCGCCAACCGGCTTCCCTTCGTGCCTGCCGGGAGCCGTCCCGACAATCCCACCGCCCTCCAGGGAACCCGCCTCGCCGACGCGGTGGACCAGATCACCGAACACGCCGACCTCATGCTCATCAACGCTGCCCCACCCGGCTGGGACGGCGACCAGCAAACCCTCGCCACCCACGCCGACGGGACGATCCTGGTCGTCACCGAGCGGGGTGACCGCACCGCCATCGCCGAGGCGTGCCGCCGCTTCGAAGAGATGGGGGCCCCGGTCGTCGGCTACGTCGTCAACCACAGCTCCCATCACCGCGCCGCCCCCGAGCACTGGCTGCGCCGCGCCCTGAAGCGGGCCTTCGCCACCGCCTCGATCATCATCGTCGCCTACACGGCGTGGACCGGCTACCAGCTGTGGCACTCCTGGAACAGTGTCGAGCGGGACCAGTTCGACGTCGAGACCGCCCTCGGGGTACTGCCCCCGATTCCGCCGGACCTGTTCGAGACCGCCGACCTCTCCCCGGAGACCGCCTCGGCCATCACCGCGGTGCCCTCCGACCGGGAGTTCACCACTTTCATGATCGTCGGCAGCGACCTCGGCGGGGAACGGGCCGACGTCATCATCCTCGCCCTCTTCCCCACCAACGGCGACCCACCACTCATGGTGTCGCTGCCACGGGACCTCTACGTCGTCAACCGCTGCACCCAGGGGTTCGACCGCCTCAACGCCAACCTCGGGGGCTGCGGGGACACCGTCAACGGGCCGACCCTGCTCGCCCTCGCGGTCGAGGATTTCACCGGCATCCCCGTCGACCACTTCGCCCTCTTCGATTTCGACGGTTTCCAGCGCATCATCGACCAGGTGAGTGGGGTCGAGATCTGCGTCGACCACGACGTGCGCGACCGCAAGTCCGGCCTGGACCTGCCGGCCGGCTGCACCAACGCCAGCGGGGAACAGGCCCTCGCCTGGGTCCGGTCCCGCCACACCCTCGAGCTGGTGAACGGCCGGTGGCGGGTCATGCCCGGGGTCAACGACCTCGCCCGCAACGAACGCCAGCAAGACGTGATCCTCGCCATGTTCGACAAGATACGGGCCTTCAAGTCGTCGAACGACCTCACCCGCACCGTGCGCAGCGTGACCGACGCCTTCACCCTCGACAACCAGCTCGGCGTGACCGAGGCGATCCGCCTCGCTTGGGACCTCAGGAACATCGATCCGGCGACGATCGTGCGGCTCCAGGTCCCGGTGGCGGACTACCTCACCGCCCAGGGCGCGGCCGTGCTCATCCCCACCGCCTCGTTCGACAGCGTCATCGCCGAGTACTACGGGATCGCCGCCGAGGAGGCGTCCTGACCCGACCTGACATGCGATTCGGCATAAGATGGCGATTGCGGCGGAGCGTCTGCGGGGGTCGTGGACACCGCGAATGACGAAGAGGGAACCGTGACGGACTACTACGACCCGAATCGACCACCTCCCGACGAGCCGTTCGACCCCTACGAGGGCCTGCTCGATCTCTCCGGGGGCGAGCCCATCCCGCCCCTCGAGGATCCGCGCCTCCCGCCCGCCGGCCCTCCCCGCTCCCCGCTCCTCACCGGCCTCATCCTGGGACTGCTGCTGGTGGTGTTGAGCATCGCCCTCTTCCAGTTCGCCCGCGGCGACGACACCGCGGCCGGGCCCACCGAGACCACGGCCCCCGGCGACACCGTCGCCGGGGACGGGGGAACCACCGTGGCGGGTAGCGAAACCACCGCGCCCGACGACGGCTCCACGACATCCTCGACGACGCTCCCGAGTTCCGGACAGCCCTACGTGGCTGCAGGCGATCCGATCCCGATCGAGGACCTGACGCTCCAGGTCGACGGCATCGGCGAGGTCAAGCTAGGTCAGCCCGCCGCCGAGGCCATCGGGCGCCTCATCGCCAGCCTCGGGGAGCCCGACTCGGACAGCGGCAACATCGTCTCCTCAGGGACCTACGGGGCGTGCACCGGAGACGCGGTGCGGATCGTCACCTGGGGACCGCTCGCCGCCGTCGTCCTCGTCGACGACGACGGCACCGAGACCTTCGCCGGCTACCGGGTCGACTGGGACATCCCCACCACGGCGGGAGGAACCCTCGCCGATTCTCCCGCCAGTGACCTCGCCACCCTCAGCGGGCTCCAGGTGGGGAATTCGGTACGGGAGCTGAAGACCATCTACAACGGCTTCAACATCGACTTCGTCGATGACCCGCAGCTCCATACGACCTTCGAGTTGCGGGGCGCCAACACCGACAACCTGCTGCTGTGGGGCCCGGTGACCGCCGACACCGACGCCGGCATCGTCACCGGTATCTACTCTCCCAACGCCTGCGAGCACTTCTCACTGAACGGGTGAAGGTGGTCCGCTAGCATCGCCCCCACCCTCGACCAGGAGAACTCTCCGCCCATGTGGCAGCGCACCCTGTCGGCCGCCTGGGGAGCCGCCGTCGGCTCCCTGCTCGCCCTTGGCGTCTTGGTGTTGTTCACCGGCCGCCAAGCCATCGGTTCGGTCGGAGCGGTGGTGCTGGACTACGACGCGGTCCGTGCCCGGCCCCAGTTCGCGGTGTCCAGCGGCGGGCTCTTCCTCTTGGTGGCGGGAATCGCCCTGCTCGGCGGGCTCGCCGTCGCCGCCCTCACCTACGCCCGCAGCCGAGAGCTGGATCCCACCAGCGAGCGGTTCCCGTTGCGTGCCGTGCTCCCGGTCGGTGCAGTGACCAGCCTCGTCGCCGGCTATGCCGTGTTGCGGGCCGGTCTCGGGGCGACTGCCGACATCGGCGGCGGCGTAGTCACCATCTCCGCCTTCCGCATGATCGTCGTCACCCTGCTCGCCGGTTTCGTCGCAGGCGCCGTCACCGCCGGCATCGTCGAACCCCTTGCCCGGAAGCGGGTCCTCGGCTTCGGGGGCGAGGCATGGCCGGCGGATCGTGGCACGTTCCTGCGTGCCATGGCACGTGCGGTGGGGGCGCCGATGCTGGCCGCCATCACGATCGTGGCGCTGGCGATCGGTCTGTCCGAACTGCTGCTCGCCCTCGGCAAGGATGCCGCGGTGGCCGTCTTCGCCGTCGTGGCCGCGGTGGTGCTGGGCGGCGTTGCCCTGGTCGCCTACCGCCCCTGGGACCGATCTAACGGCACCTGACCGCTCGGATCGCGCCGGGGACGGTCGGTCAGGAGGAGTGCACCACCGGGCGCGGCTCGGTGAACCGCTGTTCCTCATCCCACCAGCGGAAGAAGTAGACGGCGATGAAGCCCCACAGCAGCAATCCGCCGCCGATCTTCATGAGCAGGCCGCCGGCGACCTGGTCGGACAGCGCCGAGATCCCCCACAGGCGGGGCATCGTCTCGTAGATGTGGTAGAGGGGACTCTCCCCCAGGGTGAGGAACGAGGCGGGGATGGTCGGCACCAGCGACTGGAGGAACAGGTAGCCCATGCGGGGGAACGGCTCCAGCCGGGGCAGGTCGGGGATGGGGCCGATCACCGGCCACCACATGAGGATGCCGGTGACGAACAGCGCCCCGTGGATGGCGAAGTGGGCGGCCTCGGAGGTGAGCATCAGATCGACCAGCGCCGGAGCGTGGATCAACGCCAGCACCCCGTTGAAGAGCACCAACGCAACCAGCGGCTTGGTGAGGATGCGGAGCGCCGGCAGGATCGGCTTGACCGCGAGCCGCAGCAGCCACCACGGGGTCCCGTAGAGCAGCAACGGCGGGGCAATCAGCCCGAACGCCATGTGCTCGATCATGTGGAAAAGGAACAGGCTGTTCTCGCCGATGTCGTGGATCGGCCACGTCGACACCAGGAACAGCGACCCGACCCCGGAGTAGAAGGCGATCCGCTGCCGCCGGGTCACCACCGGCTCGCCGCGGGGGGCGTGGTCCGGGGCGAGCCGCCGGATCCCGTACTCGAACGCCAGGATCATGGCCGTCGCGACGCCGAGCACGTCGAGGTGGAGGTGGAAGCGGAGGACCTCCGACGCCGGCATGTCAGAGCGCCTCGAACGTCAGGAGCACGACCACGAAGAGCAGCAGCGCTCCGAGCAGACCGACGAAGAACACGTTCCGGTACAGCTTCCTGTCGAAACGGAGGTGCATGAAGAAGCCGATGACGGCGCCGAACTTGATCGCTCCCAGCCCGAGCAGCGCCGGCACCTTCACCCCGTCGAACGCGGAGACCTGGGGGATGGTGACCTCGATGGCGGTGAGGACCGCCAGGATGAGGGCGATCATCCAGTAGACCCGGGGGGTGGGATGGGCTCGCTCGGTCATGGTCACACCTGCAGCAGGTAGACGACGGTGAAGATGACGATCCAGACGATGTCGACGAAGTGCCAGTAGAGGCCCACCAGCTCGATGTTGAGGCCGCGCCGGGCGTAGATCCGGCCGTCGAGTGACAGGATGACCATGCCGAGCAGCATCAGCACCCCGATGGCGACGTGGGCCCCGTGGAACCCGGTGAGCATGTAGAAAGCCGAGCCGAACGGGCTGGTCGACAGCTTGAGCCCGCCGTGGACGAACTCGGTGAACTCGAAGATCTGCCCGGAGAGGAACGTGATGCCGAGCAGCCCCGTGCCGGTGAGCCACACCCGGGCCTGGCGCAGGTCGCGGCGCTCATAGGCGTGGTGGGCGAGCACCATCGTCAGCGAGCTCATCAGCAGCACGAAGGAGCTGGCGGAGGTGAAGGCGAGGTTGAAGATCTCGGCGCCGGGCCCGTCACCGGTGGTGCTCCGGTAGAGCAGGAACGTCGAGATCATCGCCCCGAAGAACATGCATTCGGAGGCGAGGAAGACCCACACCGCCACCTTGCGGATCGGGATCACGTCGTGGTGTTCGGCCTCGTGGCCCGCCGTCCCGGCCGTCATCTCGCTCAGGGTCATGTCGCCGCCTCCCCGTCGATGGGCTCGAGGGACCAGCCGAACAGGCCCGAGATGGTGATGAGGGCCCCGATCCAAGCCGCCACCAGCCCCGCCGGCAGGTAGACGAACCCGTAACCCATCGTCACCAGCCCGGCCGCCGCCACGATCGGGTAGAACGAGGGCGCCGGCAGGTGGATGTCGTGGTGCTCGGCGGCCGGGGCGGGGTCTTCCCGCTCTGCGATGCGGACCGCCCGCCCCTCCTCGTCGGTCGTGTACTTCTGGTGCCAGTAGTCGTCGAGCGAGGTGACATGGGGAATCTCGTCGAAGTTGTGGGGCGGCGGCGGGGACGGGATCGACCACTCGAGGGTGCGCCCGTCCCACGGGTCGGGGCCGGCGATGGCGCCGCGCCGGGCGCTGCGCACCACGTTGTAGAGGAAGATCAGGAACGAGAGCCCGATGATGAACGCCCCGATCGAGGCGATGGCGTTCCAGAACCCCCAGCCGAGGCCCTCCGGGTAGGTGTAGGTGCGGCGCGGCATGCCGTTGAGGCCGAGGATGTGCATCGGGGCGAAGGTGAGGTTGAACCCGATCAGCATCAGCCAGAAGTGCCACAGCCCGAGCGTGCGGTTCAGCATGCGCCCGGTCCACTTCGGGAACCAGTAGTAGGCGCCGGCCACGAAACCGAAGATGGCGCCGCCGAACAGCACGTAGTGGAAGTGCCCGACGACGTAGTAGGTGTCGTGCTGCTGGGTGTCGGCCGGAACCACCGAGTGGGTCACCCCCGACAGGCCGCCGATGACGAACATGGCGATGAACCCGATGGCGAACAGCATCGGCACCTCGAACCGCACCCGTCCCCCCCAGATGGTGCCGATCCAGTTGAAGATCTTGACCCCGGTCGGCACCGCGATCATCAGCGTCGACACCCCGAACCCGGCTTCCGCCAGCGGCCCAAGGCCGGCGGTGTACATGTGGTGCACCCACACTCCGAAGCCCATGAAGCCGATGGCGATGCCGGAGAACACCACGAACGGGTATCCGAACAGCGGCTTGCGGGAGAAGGTGGGCAGGATCTCCGAGACGATGCCCATGGCGGGCAGGATCAGCACGTACACCTCGGGATGGCCGAAGAGCCAGAACATGTGCTGCCAGAGCAGCGGGTCACCTCCCGAGGAGAAGAAGTGGGCGCCGAGGTTGCGGTCGAAGAAGAGCTGGAAGAGGCCGACGCCGAAGATCGGCAGCGAGAAGACGAGGAGGAAGGCGACCACCAGCGCCATCCAGACGAACACCGGCATCCGCAGCATGGTCATCCCGGGAGCCCGCATCGTGAAGATGGTGGCGATGAAGTTGATCGAGGCCGCGATCGAGGCGACCCCGAGGAGCTGGGCGCCGACCGAGAAGAAGTCCATCCGCACCACCTCCCGCAGCTCGGTCGAGAGCGGGGCGTAGCCGAACCAGCCGCCGTCGGGGGCGCCGCCGAGCACGAACGACGACATCATCAGCACGATGCTGAAGGCGAACAGCCAGTAGCTGAAGGCGTTGAGGCGGGGAAAGGCCACGTCGCGGGCGCCGATCATGATCGGCAGCAGGTAGTTCGTGAAGGCGGCGCCGATCGGCATCACCACGCCAAAGACCATGGTGAGCCCGTGCATGGTGAAGAGCTGGTTGTAGGCGTCGGCGCTGAGGAATTCCTGGTTGGGCCCGATGAGCTGGACCCGGATGAGCAGGGCCTCGAGACCGGCGATGAAGAGCGCGGCGAAGGCGGTGACGGCGTACATGATGCCGATCCGCTTGTGGTCGACCGTGGTGATCCAGCTCCAGATCCCGTTGGGACCGGTGCGGGGCAGCAGCTCCCGTTCGGCCGTCATCGTCACACCGGATCACCCTCTCTCGTCGTCATTGCCAGCCCTCCAGCATCGCCGTCAGTCCTTCGATCTGTGCCTGGTCGAGCCCGAAGTTCGGCATGCCGAGCACCCGGCCCGTGGTGAGGTCGTTGCGGTCGGGGTTCATCGGCTTCACCGCCGACGGGTCGGCTAGCCAGGTGGCGACGTGCTCGGGGGTGTTGTCGAAGACGCTCCCGGCGAAGGTGGTGCGGCTCCCGAAGTGGGTGAGATCGGGGGCGAGGGAGGAGACGAAGGTCTCGCCGCGGACGTCGACGTGACGCTCAACGCCGACGACGCTCACGGTGCCGTCCTGAAGCATGGTGGCGCGGTGGCAGGCGGTGCAGGTGGTCGAGAACACCTCCCAGCCGGCGGCGGCGGGGTCGCCGGTCGGGACCGTGCCCGGCGTGAGCTGCTGGTCGGCCCAGGCCTGGAAGCCAGCGTCGGTCTCGACGAAGACCTTGAAGCGCATGTCGGCGTGGGAGAGGCCGCAGAACTCGGCGCACTGGCCGGGAAGCGGCTCCCCGGGCGGGGTGGGATCGTCGGCTTCGAGGGTGAGGTGGGAGATGCGGCCCGGGACGAGGTCCCGCTTCCCCGCCAGTGACGGCACCCAGAAGCTGTGGATGACGTCGGCCGAGGTCATCGTGAGGTTCACCTTGCGTCCGGCCGGGATGTGGAGCTCGTTGGCGGTGACGAGGCTGCGCCCGTCGTCGCTCGTCAGATCGGGGTACGCGAACTCCCACCACCACTGGTGGCCGGTGACCTTCACCTGGACGACGTCGGGCCCCACGGGGATCTCGTGGATCTCGAAGATCCCCTTGATGATGGGAACGCCGATGCTGGCCAGGATGACGACCGGGATGATCGTCCACAGGATCTCGAGGCGGGTGTTGCCGTGGAGCTGGACCGGCTCACGGTCGTCGCCCTTGCGGGCCCGGTAGCGCCACAGCGAGTAGAGCAGGCCGACCTGGACGACCGTGAAGACGATGGCGGCGATGATGAAGACGAGTTGCCACAGGTTGTCGATGTCCCGTGACATCGGGCCCTTCGGGTTGAGCGAGGTCTGGGGCCCGGAGCCCGAACACGAAGCGAGCAGCAGTGCCGCCGCCACCAGCACGAGGGGTTGCCGGAGCCGGCGGGCGAGGGGCTTCGGGTGTAGGCGGTGCGATCTCACTTCATCGGCATGGGTCGGCGGACATACCCCGGGGGCCCGGGGCGTTGGGCACTGTAGTGGTGCCTTAGTCGCAAAGTCACGCACTTTTTGTCTAACTTTTTACATTTGCCGTCTATTCCGCCTGAATCCAGGGACCTGCGATACTCGGACGGCGCACCGGCGTCGGCCTCTTCGACGGAGCAGGTGCCCCCGCCTGCCACTGTGGAAACGAGCCCGCCATGCCGGTATCGAACCTGCAACTCGTCATCGCCTTCACGGTGAGCGTGTTCGCCGCGGTGGTCCAGGGCACGATCGGCCTCGGCTTCGGCGTGGTCTCGGTCCCGCTGTTGACCCTGGTGAACCCGGTGCTCGCCCCGGTCCCCCAGCTCCTCGTGGTCTTCCCCATGACGCTGCTCATGGCGTGGCGGGAACGCCACGACATCGACCGCCGCGGCATCCCGTGGATCATCGCGGGCAGGGTCCCGGGATCGGTGATCGGGGTCGGTCTCCTGGTGGTGGCGACGACCCGGGCGATCGACGCCCTGATCGCGGCCGCGGTGCTGATCGCGATCATCGTCATCGCCGCCGGCCACAGCGTGCCCCGCACTCCGGGCAACCTGTTCGGCACCGGCGTGCTCTCCGGCATCATGGCGCTGGTGGCGTCGATCGGCGGACCGCCGGTGGCGCTGCTCTACAAGGACTCCGACGGCGCCGAGACCCGCTCCTCGCTGGCGGTGATCTTCGCCATCGGCATCACCATCACCGCCACGACCCGGTTGCTCGCAGGGAAGATCACCGCCGACGACCTCGCCCTCGCCGCCTTCCTCTTTCCGGCGATGCTGATCGGCCTCGCCATGAGCTCGCGCCTCACCAGCCGGTTCGAGGGCGTGTGGATGCGGCGGGGGATCCTCACCGTGTCGACCGTGGCTGCGGTCTCGCTGTTGATCCGCTCGATGGTGGGCTGAGTCAGCCGGCTCCCCCGACAGCGGTGACGAGCCCGAGCACGTTGTCCCCGGTGTCGGTCGGCTCGATGGAGTGGAGGACCTCCGACAGCGCCGCGAACAGCTCCTTGACGGCCCAGGCCAGCACCAAGAACAGCACGATGATCACCACGATGGTGAGCACGGCCCGGATCCAGTAGAGCCAGCGCTTCTGCGGGTCGAACAAGGCCCGGAAGGGGTCGAACCAGGCGTCCCACGGCGACGGGGGTCTCCGGGGAGCGGTCATGGTGGCCACCGCGGCCGGTGCTTCGGCATACGGCTCGCGGGCGGGCTCGGGGAAGGGGGCGCCGACCGGGGGGAAGATCGCCTCGGTGGGGGCGTCGGCGAGATCGAGCACCGGAATCGGCGGCGGCGGATCGCCGACCTCGACAGGATCACCGACCTCGATGGCGGTGTCGGCCGCCGACCACAGATCCCCGAGGTCGAGGTCGTCGTCCATCTGCGGCACATCGTCGTCGGCGGCCGGGGTGGCGGGAGCGGCCTCTGCCGGCACCGCAGCCGGGGCGGCAGGCGGCGCCACGGCTGGTGCCGCGGGTGCGGGCGGTTCCGGCTCCGGCGGAGGGGGTGGGACGGCCGCTTCGGGCGGTGGGAGCATGGCGGCGATGTCGCCGAGGTCGATCTCGAGGGTCTCGGCGAGCCGTTCCACCAGGTCCGGGTCGGGGTATCCTTCGCCGCGCTCCCACTCACGGACCACGGCGGCGGTCCGGCCCACCTTGCTGGCGAGCTGGCCGAGGGAGTAGCCCGCGGCGAGACGGCGCTCCCGCACCAGGTCGCCCAGTGTCGATTCCTCGGTCATCTATCCCCTCGATCGGTGCGCGGCAGCCTATCCCACGTTCCCGCAGAACCAACGCCTCCGGGGTGCGGCGAGGTTCCCGAAACCTGTCCCGGCGGAGGCGGACGGGAATCGAACCCGCCAGGGAGCGTGCGCTCCCTCAACGGTTGTGCAGACCGTTCCGGGCGCCTTGGGAGTGTATCGGCCTTCCAACGAGATCGGACGGAAACCCTTGCAGGACCGGGCATTCTATCGAGACTCGCCCGTATGGCGCGCTCGGGTGGGCAGGCAGGTCCGACCGTGCCATCATCTGGTGGTGAGCGTGACGCGTCGTCGGGTGACGTGGCTTGGAGGCGGATTGCTCGTCCTCGCCGCGCTCACGGCGTTTCTTTGGCTGGGTCCCCCCGGTTCGGCGTATCGCGCCAACGATGCCTATGCGGCTTGTGTCACCCGGGCCGAGTCGCTGGGCACCGCGGCTGCAGAAGGCGGACTCGACCCCGAGTACATCGCTGCGATGAGCGAGTGTGCGGAGCACTGCGAGCCGATCACTGATCCGTCATGGCTCGAGACGGTGGGGTTGTTCATGCAAACGAGGGTCTCGTCGAGCCGGGACGGGCCGTCGTGCCTGTGGCAGCAGCCCGGCTTCAGCGACATCATCCCGTTCCTTCCGGGCGATGACATGCACGACGTCGGGCCGCGGAACTGATTCGACGGCCGCCCGACATCCTCTGGCACCCGGCGAGGGTTGGCGGAGGCGGACGGGAATCGAACCCGCCAGGGAGCGTGCGCCCCCTCAACGGTTTTGAAGACCGCGGGACCCACCAGGCATCCGGACGCCTCCGGGTGTCAGGCTACCGGGCGATGCGGTTCTATGATCCAGGAGCGAGAGAGCGACCTGATACGGAGAACCCCATGGACGCGACGAAGCTGATGGTGTGGATCGACCAGGATCTCTGCACCGGTGACGGCATCTGCGAAGAGATCGCACCGGACGTGTTCCTCGGCCGCGACGACGGGCTCTGGGTCGTCAAGGAGGAGTCCTCGTTCTTCGGAACCACCACGATCTTCGACGGCGCCGAGGGTGACGGCCACGGCCCGGACGGGGCACAGGGCGTCGCCCGGGTCCCGGACAGCATCATCGACTCCGTGGTCGAGGCCGCCGAGGAATGCCCCGGCGAATGCATCATGATCGAGCCGTACGACGCCGCCATCGTCGCCAACCGCGGCGTCTGACGAGCCTGCGACGTCTCACCTCCCTCCGAAGCAAGAGGGCCGCCGAGGGCGCCGACGTACTCTGCACCGCGCGGGTGCGGTGGTAGCGCCACCCTGGAGGCGGTCGGCATGTCGCTCCGCAAGAACCACTGGACGGACGGCGCCGCAGCCATGAAACTGTTCCCATGTCGACGCGGAGGAGTGACATGGAGGTGACGATCCATCTCTCCGAGGACGAGACCACCACGGTGGTGCGCACCGTGCTCAACCTCGCAGGGGAGCACTTCGAATCCACCGGCAAGGCCCGCCGCAGCCCGGACGATCCGATGGTCCCCGTCGTCGGGGAGGAGCTGGCGCTGTCCCGTGCCCTGCAGGATCTCTCGGCCCAGCTCACCGAGGCCGCCCGGCTCAAGCTCGAGCGCCTCGCCGGCGCCTGATTCCCCGGGGTCAGGCACCGCCGGCCGCTCGGGTGTGGTCGAGCGCGGTCCTGATCCGATCCACCACCTCGAGCACCGCTCCCGCTTCTTGCTCCGAGAGATGCCGGCCCCACAGGTCGTGCAACGCCTCGTCGAAGACGGCTTGTGACCGCCGCACCGCGCTGCGCCCCCGGGCCGTCAGCGCCACCATCACCAGCCTGCGGTCGGACGGTGACGGGCCCCGCGCCACGTAGCCGGCCTCCTCGAGGCGATCGACCAGCTTGGTGACCCCTCCCCGGGTCAGCACCAGCCGGTCGGCGATGTCGCTCATCCGCAGCGCCCCGCCCTCCTGCTCCAGGCTCGCCAACGCCTCGTGGTCCGCCAGCAGGATGCCGGTCGTCTCGCTCATCCGGCCCTCGATCTCGGCCTTGAGCAGCAGCCCGAGATGGATGGTGTGTGTTCCCGCCTCGCGCCGGTGGTCGATTTGGTGCGAACCCATCCCGCCATGTTACTATCGTGGTTGATGATTTACTGGCATACTATCGACTGGTAGAGAACCGGTGGGAACCTCGTTCAGGACCTTCCTCGTCGTCTGGTTCGGCCAGCTCGTCTCCAACGTCGGATCCAGCCTCACCTCGTTCGCCCTCGGATTCTGGGTGTACGGCGAGACGGGATCGGCGACCCGCCTCGCCCTCGTGATCGTGGCGGCCCGCACCCCGATGCTGCTCATCTCCCCGTTCGCCGGCGCCCTGGTCGATCGCTGGAGCCGGCGCCGGGCCATGATCGTCGCCGACGCCGGGGCGGCCCTCGGAACCCTGGCCACCGCCATCCTGCTCGCCACCGGCCGCCTCGAGATCTGGCACCTCTACCTGACCCTCGGCTTCGCCGGGGTGTTCCGCGCCTTCCAATCCCCCGCCTACACCGCCTCGGCCACCCTGCTGGTGCCGAAGCGCCACTTCGGCCGGGCCGCCGGCCTGGTACAGCTCGCCGGCAGCGTCGGACTGGTGTTGGGCCCGACCCTCGGAGCGGTGCTGCTCGTGCTCGGCGGCCTCACCACCATCTTCCTCATCGACCTCGGCACGTTCCTCTTCGCCGTTCTCACCCTGCTCCTGGTGCGCTGGCCCGAACCGGAGCGCACGATCCCGGATGAAGGCACCGGCCCCCGACCCGGCCTCTGGTCGGAGGCGAGAGAAGGCCTCCGCTTCGTCACGGCCCGACCCGGCCTGCTCGGCCTACTCACCGCCTCCTCGCTCACCAACTTCGCCATCGGGTTCCACTCCGTGCTCATCTACCCCCTGCTGCTCGGGTTCGCCACCAAGACCACCGCCGGAGCCGTCATCTCGACCGGCGCCCTCGGCATGGTGCTCGGCAGCGTCGTGATGAGCGCCTGGGGTGGGCCGCGGCGGCGGGTCGCCGGCACCCTCGGGGCGCTGGTGCTCGCCGGGGCGGGCTACGGGCTTGCCGGGCTCCGCCCCTCGGTGGCGGTCGCCGCCACCGGCCTCTTCGTGCTGCTGGTGTCCCTCCCGATCGCCGCCGGCACCGGCCAGGCGATCTGGCAGGCCAAGGTGCCGCCGGATCTCCAGGGACGGGTCTTCTCCCTCCAGGCGATGCTCGGCCTCGCCGCCACCCCCCTCGCCTACCTGCTGGCCGGTACCCTCGCCGACCGCGTGTTCGAACCGCTGCTTGCCGCCGGAGGCCCGCTGGCCGGCACGGTGGGACGGCTCACCGGCACCGGGCCCGGGCGCGGCGTCGGGCTCCTGTTCCTCGTGCTCGGCCTGTTCACGATCGTGGTGGCGGCCCTGGCATGCCTCCACGATCGAGTCCGCCACCTCGAAATCGAGATCCCCGACGCCTTCGTCGACGAAGTCGTCGACAGCAACGCGGCACACCCGGCGGCGGCGGTCAGCCGGTGATGTAGCTCTCGAGCTGTGCGATCAGAAACGCCTGCTCGGAGATGACGGCCTTCACGATATCGCCGATCGAGACCAGGCCCACCAGTACGTCGTCCTCCACCACCGGCAGGTGGCGGATGTGGTGATCGGTCATCAGCGTCATGCACTCGGTCACGGTCTGGTCACGCCTCACCGTGAAGACCCGACCCGTCATGATGTCCCGCACCGGGGTGTCCCGCGATCCTCGATCGTGCAGCGATACCTTGCGGGCGTAGTCACGCTCCGACAGGATCCCGGCCAGCCGCCCCTCGTCGAGCACCACAATCGCGCCGATGCCCTCGTCGGCCATGAGCCGCAGCGCCTCGAAGACGGTGGCGTCCGGGGCGATCGACCAGACGTCGCGCCCTTTGGCGGCCAGCAGGTGATCGACGGTCTTCTGCATCGCTCCTCCTCGGTCACGTCTCAACCTACCCGCCGTGACGCCACCGTGCAGAGGGGACCTGGCCACGCCGAGCCGGGCGGAGACGTTTCCCGGGGGGTCTGCTTTCATGGTGGCGATGACCGACGACTCCCGTGCCGGACGGCAGCGCCGGCGCCTCACCGCCACCGTCACCGACCTCGAGGTGGTGCGGCAGCGCGCCTATCTCGTCGGGCTGGTGACCCGAAGCGCCGAGGTGCCGGAGGCGGAGGCCAGCCTCGCCGAACTGGAGCTGCTCACCGACACCGCCGGGTCGGACCCGGTGGAGGCGCAGCTGGTGCGGCGGCCCCACCCGGACCCGGCCACCTTCATCGGCCGCGGCAAGGTCGAGGAGCTGGCCTCGGAGATCAAGGCGCTCGACATCGACGTCGCCGTGTTCGACAACGAGCTGAGCCCCGCCCAGCAGCGCAACCTGCAGCACCTCTTCCAGTGCGACGTGGTCGACCGGGTCGCCCTCATCCTCGACATCTTCGCTCAGCACGCCACCAGCAAGGAGGGCATGCTCCAGGTCGAGCTCGCCCAGCACCGTTACCGGCTGCCCCGGCTGCGGGGACGGGGCGTCGAGATGTCCCGGCTCGGTGGCGGGATCGGCACCCGCGGCCCCGGCGAGACCCAGCTCGAGACCGATCGCCGGCGCATCCTCGACCGGATCCGCAAACTGGAACGCGCCATCACCGACCTCGGGAGGTCGCGGGCGACCCGCAGCAAGGCGCGGCGCCGCTCCCGCCTCCCGCTCATCGCCCTCGTCGGCTACACCAACGCCGGCAAGTCGACACTGTTCAACGCCCTCACCGGCGCCTCCGTGCTCGTCGAGAACCAGCTCTTCGCCACCCTCGACTCGACCGTACGCCGGGTCGAGCTGCCGTCGAACATGGCAGCGTTGGTGTCCGACACGGTCGGGTTCGTGCGCCGCCTCCCCCACGAGCTGGTGGAGGCGTTCCGCTCGACGCTGGAGGAGGTCAACCAGGCCGATCTGCTGCTGCACGTCGTCGACGGGGCCGACGAGAACCCCGACCGCCAGATCGAGGCCGTCCGCCAGGTGCTGTCGGAGATCGGCGCCGCCGCCATCCCGGAGCTGATCGTCGTCAACAAGTGCGATGTCGCCGACGCCCCCGCGGTGAAGCGGCTGGTGCGGCTCCACCCCGGGGCGGTGGCCATCTCGGCGTCGCGGGGCGACGGCCTCGAGACGCTGGCGGAGGAGGCGGCCCGCGCCCTCAGCGCCCGGGTGGTCGAGGCGGACTTCACCGTCCCCTACGACCGGGGCGACGCCCTGGCGGCGCTGCACCGGGTGGGCGAGGTCATCGACGAACGCCATCTCGACGATGCCACCGCGGTGCGGGTCCGGCTGCCGCGCGAGGAACTCCACGCCTTCGCCGATTTCCGGGACTGACCGCTACATCAGATCCCACAGGGTCCGGGTGGAATCCGATTCCGCCTCACCGAGCATCTCGTCGTCGGCGGTTTGCCGGCGATGGGCCACCACCGGGATGAGGACCGCCGAGACGTACACGACCTGGATGGCGAGGGCGAGGACTCCGGCGGCGGTGAGCCCGAAGACGATCGGCACCACCGGCACCACCGGGATGAGGGCCCCGAGCACCCAGGCGAACTGGAAGAACGTCTCGGAGTTAGTGAAGGCGCGGCCCCGCGACTCGACCGGCACCGTCGACTGCAGCAGGCCGTCGAAACCGAACTTGGCGGTGCCCCAGGCGAAGCCGGCGGCGCCGGCCAGCGCCGCCGCGGCGGGGAGCCCGAACACCTGGGCGGCGATGAAGGCCGCCCCCGCTTCGATGGCGAGCCCGGCCACCACCATCGGCTCCTCGGACATGTGGCGGTCGAAGATGGGGGTGACGAAGGCGGCGACGAAGTAGCCGCCGCCGGCGGCGCCGAGCAGGGCGCCGAAGTCGAGGAACCCGGCGTCGCCGTGGAAGGCGAAGGTGACGAGCAGCAGGAGGAACCCGTTGAGGAACCGCACCCCGGCCGTGGCAAAACGGGCCAGCCGCACCGAGCGGGGAGTGGCCACTGCCCGGCGTTCGCGGCGGGTCCGCCGGATCGCCCTCCCCACGGCGACTTTGGGGAGCTCGAAGGCACTCATCGCCGACCAGACGTAGACGGCGGCGGCGGACACCAGGGCGAACCAGGGCCATTCCATCGTCACGCTGATGACCCCGGCCGGGAGGATGGCGACGCTGGCGACGACGCCGACCCGGGCGAGCTGGGCGTTGCCGGCGATGAGGTCGCGCCGCCCTTCCAGCACCCCGGGCAGCACGCTGCTGCGGGCGATGCCGTGGAACCGGGACAGCACGAGCAGCAGGAACGCCATCGGAAACAGCGCCAGCGACCCGACCCAGATCATCATCGCCACCGCCAGCAGCGCCCGCAGGGTGGCGCTCAGCACCAACCCGCCCCGGTAGGCGGAAGGAAACCGCTCGAAGACGCCGCCGAGGAACGGGCCGATCACCGCGAAGGGCGCCATTGTGATGAGCAGGTAGAGGGCGACGTTGGCCCGGGCCTCCGAAGACGGCACCGAGAAGAACAAGGTGCCGGCCAGCGCCATCGCCACCAGCGTGTCGCCGCCGACCGACCCGGCGTGGGATTCGGCAAGGCGCCGGAAGCCGGGCCCGCGCGAGCTGAACATGAGGCGGAGCCGCTCTGCGGCGAGGCGGGTCCCGGCCCGGGCCGATGCGCCCAGTCGAGAGCGTCCGGAGGGGCTCTCCTGGCGGTCGTGTGACGTCACCTTCGGCAAGTTAGCCGGGTGGGCGGTGGTCGTGACCCCAGGGAGCCGCTTCGGTCGATGGAACCTCAGAGGCCTCCTGATCCGGCCCCCGACGCGACAGAACCCGCCGGGCCGTTGCCGTACCACGCCGACGGGTTCTGCAGGTCCGCGATCTGCCTCGCAATCCTCCCCCCTGCTATCGGCATTCGCCGTCGCGAAACTTGAGGCAACGCAGCCGATTTCTCGGCAGGGGCGGACTCAGGCGACGAACTCGCCGTATCCCAGGTCGTGCAGCGCCGCCCGGATCGTCTCCGCCGCGGCGTCGAGGGCGCCCGGGTCCGGGGCGGGGTCGGCGTTCTCGAACCGGAGGTCCCGCTCCGAGTCGATCGGGACGAGATGGAGGTGGGTGTGCGGCACCTCCAGGCCGGCCACGATGACACCCACCTTCACCGGCGCGAAGCCCTGCTGCAGCGCCTGCCCGATGCGGCGGCACACCTCGGTGAGATGCGCCAGGAGGTCGGGGTCGAGGTCGATCCAGTGGTCGACCTCCTCCCGCGGCACGACGAGGGTGTGGCCGGGGGCGATCGGGTTGATGGAGAGGAAGGCGACGCACCGATCGTCCTTCCAGACGAACCGGCCCGGCAGGTCGCCGTCGATGATCATGGTGAACACCGATGCCATGGGGCGAGGTTACCGCCTCACAGCAGGTTGACGGCGAGTTCCGCCAGCGGGCTCCGCACCGAGCGCTCCAGGGTGATGTGCCCGAACAGGCGGTGGCCCTTCATCTTCTCGATGAGTGCCGCCAGCCCGCCGAACGGCGACACGTAGGGGTTGTCGACCTGGGTGAGGTCGCCGCAGAAGACGACCTTGGAGTCGACCCCCATGCGGGTGAGGATCACCTTGAGGGTCGGCAGCTCCAGGTTCTGCGCCTCGTCGATGATCACCAGCTCCCCGGTGATGGAACGGCCCCGCAGGTAGGTGATGGCCGCCATCTCGAGCACGTCCCGCTCCAGCAGCTCCTCGACCGCGTCGCGGGCTTCGGTGGTGTCGGCGCCCGAGAACAGGGCGTAGAGGTTGTCGTGCACCGCCGCCATCCACGGCTCGAGCTTCTCGTCGAGGTCGCCGGGGAGGAACCCGACCTCCTGCCGGCCCACCGCCACCAGCGGGCGGTAGACCGAGACCCGGCGGTAGCGGCCCTGCTCGAGGGTCTGCTCGAGGGCGGCGGCGAGGGCGAGGAACGTCTTGCCGGTGCCGGCGGTGCCCATCATGCTCACCGCCGCGATGTCGGGGTCGAGCAGCAGGTCGAGGGCGAAGGCCTGGCGCACGTTCTTCGATTCGATCCCGAAGGCGTGCCGGGTGCCGGGCACCCGCACCAGGGTCGGCTCCGGACCGGCGTCGGCAACCCGGGCCACCGCCGA
>Ga0315548_1000264_pt1 | contig 49405 bp, 36 predicted proteins | sample SalMarSW160110MG_2_FD_202540 | JGI IMG/M metagenome (GOLD analysis project Ga0315548, IMG submission 202540) | Salt marsh sediment microbial communities from the Plum Island Ecosystem LTER, Massachusetts, United States - Salt Marsh Sediment SW1601-110 ... | reverse complement strand
CGAAAGCCTAAGGTTTCCTGGGGAAGGTAAATCCGCCCAGGGTTAGTCGGGCCCTTAGTCGAGGCCGAAAGGCGTAGACGATGGACAGCAGGTTAATATTCCTGCACTATGTATCGAAGGTTACAACTGTGGGGGTAACGCAGTAACAGAGGCTGGAAGCTGACTAGTCGTGGCTATCGTGCCTGAGGCGTCGTCGGCAGGCAAATCCGCCGGCATAAAGACGCCAATGGACCGCAAGGGCCAATTTAGGATGCCTGAGCAGCCCGAATTACTGCCGAGAAAAACCTCAAACAGGACAACGATGCATATCCGTACTAAAACTGACACAGGTAGGCGAGGAGAATATCCTAAGGCGCTCGAGAAAACCGTTCTTAAGGAACTAGGCAAATTGACCCCGTAAGTTTGCGATAAGGGGTCCCTCCAGATGTGCTTGGTTTCGATCTTGCACATGCTGAGGGCGCAGTGAAGTGGCTCTGGCGACTGTTTATCAAAAACACAGTTCTGTGCTAACTCTTAAAGAGGATGTATACAGAATGACGCGTGCTCGGTGCCGGAAGGTTAAGGAAGCCGGTCATCGGGAGTAATCCTGAAAAGCTGGCGACCGAAGCCCCGGTAAACGGCGGCCGTAACTATGACGGTCCTAAGGTAGCGAAGTTCCTTGTCGGGTAAGTTCCGACGTGCATGAACCGCGTAACGACTGGAGCACTGTCTCAAGAACGGACTCGGTGAAATTGTAGTTGTGGTGAAGATACCACATTCCCGCGGCAAGACGGAAAGACCCCGTGAACCTTTACTGTAGCCTAGTATTGATGCCTGGCATATCTTGCGTAGGATAGGTGGGAGGCGTTGAGGCCCCGATTTCGGTCGGGGCGGAGCCAACCTTGAAATACCACCCTTGCTATGTTAGTCACCTAACGGCGGCCCGTGAATCCGGGCGTCGAACAGTGCTTGGTGGGCAGTTTGACTGGGGCGGTCTCCTCCTAAAAGGTAACGGAGGAGCTCAAAGGTACACTCAGCGTGGTTGGCAATCACGCTTAGAGCATAAGGGTATAAGTGTGCTTAACTGCGAGACTGATTAGTCGAGCAGGTGCGAAAGCAGGACCTAATGATCCGGTGATTCTGGGTGGAAGGGTCATCGCTCAACAGACAAAAGGTACTCCGGGGATAACAGGCTTATCTCCCCCGAGCGTCCATAGCGGCGGGGAGGTTTGGCACCTCGATGTCGGCTCATCACATCCTGGGGCTGAAGGCGGTCCCAAGGGTTGGGCTGTTCGCCCATTAAAGTGGTACGCGAGCTGGGTTCAGACCGGCGTGAGCCAGGTCGGTCCCTATCTGCCGTGGGCGCAGGAATCTTGAGGAAATGTTTCCCTAGTACGAGAGGATTAGGAAGCACTGACCGCTGGTGTACCGGTTGTCCCGCTAGGGGCACCGCCGGGTAGCTACGTCAGGAAAGGATAACCGCTGAAAGCATCTAAGCGGGAAGCCCACTCCAAGATGAGGATTCCTTGTAGTCTTCGGACTACAGAAGAGCCCTGATAGACTATCAGGTTAATAGGCCGGGTGTGTAAGGCGAGAAATCGCTTCAGCTAACCGGTACTAACGCTCGATTACTTGACCATATCTATCTTTGGTTGATTTGGTTGCGCTCGTATTCGCATCTGCATATTTTATTATTTTGAATTTATCAGGCATTTGTCTGATAAAACAAGCTTCCTGGTGACCATACGTACGGGGAAACGCCTGTTCCCATTCCGAACACAGAAGCTAAGCCCGTGCGGCCGATGGTAGTCCTTCGGGGCGAGAGTAGGTATCGCCAGGATTTATAAAGGCCAGCTCTGAGAATGAGTTGGCCTTTTCCTTTACGCATCCAAAGACATTTTACCGCAATTCAATTGACTTCTCTGTCCAGAAGCGTTAAAATAGATAAAATAGGTAGGGGTGAGGTCTATTAGGGAACTGAAATAATGAGAATCACACTGTTTTCGCTGACAATTGTCACATTTTTAACTATTTCTGCCATTGCTAAACTATGCCCTGAAGGCGACCTTAATGGTGATTGTAAAGTTTATTGGGAGGATATTAAACTTTTCAAAGAGCAGTGGCTCAATGAGGGGGGTTCTGCCGACTTCGATAGTGTTAATGGCATCAATCTCATCGATTTTGCTTTTTTAGCAAACCACTGGCTTGACTATGGCACTGCCCTCGTCATCAACGAATTTATGGCTTCCAATAACAGTGCCAGCGGCATTCATGACGCGCAGGGTGACTACGATGACTGGTTCGAAATCTACAATTTCGGTGATATAGATATAAACATAGGCGGTATGTACCTTACAGACGACTTTGAGGAGCCTACCAAATGGCAGGTTCCAAGGGGCTACCCAAGCCAGACTACTGTCCCTGCCGACGGTTTTATTCTCTTCTGGGCGGACGATGAAACAGATGAGGGACCACTGCACACCAGCTTCAAGCTGAGTGCAGATGGCGAAGAAGTCGGACTATTTCTCGATGCCGATACTATGGTCGACGGCATTATCTTCGGAGAACAAGTTCCCAACATTTCCTACGGTCGTTATCCCGATGCAGATGATAACCTTCAGTTTTTCGCTGTGCCAACTCCACTGGCGGACAATAATGGGACATACTTCGGTTTTGTCAGCCAAATCGAAGTCAGCCACGAGCGTGGTTTCTACGAAAGCGCCTTTAACTCGTTTCTGACCTGCGATACAAATGAAGCTGCGATATGCTACACACTGGATGGAACAGAACCAAGTGAAACGATTGGGACGGCCTATACTCCGGGTGTGGGAATTCCAATTACAACTACAAGTTCTCTGCGTGCTATAGCTTATAATCCCGGCGACAAACCCAGTAGAACAACTCACACATACATCTTCATCGACGATGTCGCCCAGCAACCGAATAATCCGCCCGGCTGGCCGAGCGACTGGGGCTACAACTCAGAGGTTGACAGCTATGACGGAAGCGGAAACGGCATCGTCCCGTCCGATTATGAGATGGACCCGTGCGTTGTGAATAACACGCTTCCGGGATACTCCATCCGAGATGCCTTGCTCGATATCCCTACTGTTTCCATCTCGATGAATCCCGACGAATTCATTAGTGACGCCACCGGTCTTTGGGCCAACCCCCAAAGCACCACAGAATACAAATGTTCGATAGAATATATCCCGCTCAACGGTGCCGAAGGATTCCAGTACGACTGTAAAATTGAAAATCACGGCGGCTCCAGCCGGCGCCCCTATCGTATGCAAAAACATAACCTTCGGCTTACTTTCACCAGCCAATACGGCCCGGCCAAGCTTAACTATCCGCTCTTCCCGGAATCACCCGTGGATACATTCAATAAACTGCTTCTCCGTGCCAGCTTTACTGACTCCTGGGGCCTCGTCTCATGGGATGCGAGCCGTTATCGTCCAAACGACTCACAATATACCCGCGACGTATGGATGAAGGAAAGCCTGTGTGATATGGGCCAGCCGTCCAGCTACGGCAACTTCGTTAACCTGTACGTAAACGGGCTGTATTTCGGCCTCTTTAACTTCACTGAACTTGTGGATGATGATTTCTTTGCCGAACACCTTGGAGGCGAAGCCGAAGACTGGACCGTCAATAAAGACTTCTACAGCCCCGATGCACGCTGGAATGCAATAATGGCAACTGATGTATCTACAATCACAGGTTATACGCAGGCCCTAAATTACATCGACATTGAAAACTTCGCTGACTACATACTTCTGCATCTCTATGCCGATGCTGAAGATTGGCCCAGCCACAACGGTTTTGCTGTTGCAAACGCCGTCAGCGGTGACAGTAAGCTGCGATTTTTCGTCTGGGATCAGGAGATAGCGCTCGATTACCACGGCCGAGCCGCCCAGCGCATTGATGACAGCAGCGGAGTCGGTGCTCTTTTCCAGAAAATGCGAACCAGCGCGGAATTCCGTCTCCTTTTTGCCGACCGCGTCCACAAGCACTGCTTTAACGATGGGGCGCTTAATATCGTAAACTCACAGAACCGCTACCTCGAAATTGCCAATATGATAGATAAAGCCATCGTCGCTGAGTCAGCACGCTGGGGAGACACACAAATAAGTACACCTTATGGAAGCACTATTCCTATACCCAGTAACCCATCCAACCCGGACGATATTTATTACCCGATGCCTCCTCACGGTCCTGATTATTACTTTACACGCGAAGATTCCTGGATTCCGGAGCGGGACTGTGTAATCAATCATTACATCCCCGATATACACGACACCGCTAATTCTTATGCACTTATCAACCTTCTGCGCAGCAAAGACCTTTACCCGACTCTTGACGCCCCTGTTTTCTATGTCAACGGCTCTTACCAGCATGGCGGGCACGTCTCAACCAGCGACATATTAACCATTATAGATCCGTGCGGCACAGCTGCCATTTATTATACATTAGACGGTAACGACCCTCGGCTTCCGGGCGAAGTTGTTCCGCCGGATACAAACGTACTGGTTTCAGATGACGCAGCCAAGAAGGTTCTGGTTCCGGCAGGTGATATCGGCATAACCTGGCGAGGGGGCAGCGAACCATACGATGATTCGAGCTGGACAAGTGGAATCAGTGGCGTAGGGTATGATACAGGCACAGACTACGACCCCTTCATTGGTATCGATGTCGAAACGGTTATGTCTAATGTTAACACAACCTGTTATATTCGCATCCCGTTCAGCGTAGATGCCTGTGATATCGGTCAAATCACTTCACTTACGCTGCGTATGAGATACGACGATGGCTTCATTGCCTATATCAATGGGACAGAAGTGCAACGAATCAATTTTAGCGGCATACCTGCATGGGACTCTAATTGCGTGTCGTCGCCTGAGGCGACTTCTGCATGGAATTCTTACAACATTTCAGACCATTTAGACGAACTGCAGGCCGGCAGCAACATTTTGGCCATTCATGGTATGAATCATAATCTACCCAGTACCGATTTCCTGATATCCTCCGAGTTAGAGGCCTCTATGGGTAGTGGCAGTACTACCGATCCAACTATCTCGCCCAGCGCGATTCAGTATACTGGAGGTTTTAATATCAATCAAAGTGCCAGCCTAAAGGCACGTTCTTACTTGGGCAGCACACAAAAATGGAGCGCGCTTAACGAGGCGGTCTTTGAAGTGGGTGACTAAGCAATTATAAAATACGGCCTGTCTTGATGATTTAAATATCGGCGTAGCCCATATTCATAAGGGATTAGCTGTTTAGGACGGATCGCCAAAAGCTGAAAAACTCATCAAAAAAGGGGCAAATCAGTCAAAACCTTAATGTTTTCACATTTTCCTTGACTTTCATAAAATGATTTTGGTATGATAACATTTGCAGGGGAAAGGTCTTATATACATCTATACAGGCAGCTTTAACCAATAGAAGAAGAGGTGGTAGAGATGAAAAGATTAATAGTTTTATTGGTTGTGGTTTTCTTACTGGCCTCAGCCAACAGTGCCAGCGCAGACCTTATGTCATTCTGGAGTTTTGGCCCGAACTCCACAAATTACACACTTGTTCCGCAGTATGAATATGTCTCTGGCGTACCTACTTTGACCGCAGGTAATGCCGACTATGACACGAACGGCGGTGATGGCGTTGAGTTTACTGACGCTGCGGGAAATTATCACGACGCAGGTCAGGCCCTCCATTGGGATGACGTATCGAAAAGTGGCGACAACGACGCTTATATCATTATTACAATGGACACCACTGATTGGCAGGACATGGCAATCCGCTGGGATTACAAGTCGGACAACAGCGGAGATAAGACAGGACCTGTAAGTTTTGATTTGGATTATCAGGTTGGTGACGGCGGCTGGTTAAATATTTTAGACAACCACGCGATTGTCAAAGACGAAGCATGGCATGGTTTCAGCTATGATTTATCGTCGCTGAGTCAGCACGCTGGGGAGACACACAAATAAGTACACCTTATGGAAGCACTACAGGATAATATCCAGTTAACCGGTGCACCAGTTCCGGAGCCGTTTTCCGTTGCTCTTTTTGCTCTCGGCGGGGCAGCATTGTTAATCAGACGGCGAAGGTAAAAATAAGAATATCAGGATTATTCTAAGGCCGATTCGTTAAAACGGGAAAGTATCAATTAAACGTTTTCTTCACTTTGTCCGCGGACGGTTCTGCCTTTAGCTTGTGTTTTCGTCTGAGAGAACCGACCCATCTTTCCAGCGGCGTTAAACCAATCAATACTATAAGAGCAATCAATGTTGAAGTAAACGCCAGCAGAATAAATCCCGCACCACAAGCCATTCCAACGCTCGCAACCATCCAGATAGTGGCTGCGGTAGTAAGGCCATAGATACCGCCTCTATCTCGAATGACGGCACCGGCACCTAAGAAACCCACGCCGGTAACTATACCCGCTGCAATTCTGGTAAGTGACTGTTCCAGTCCGCCGCCCATTTTTCTGGAAATTATTGTAAAAACCGCTGCACCAAGGCATATCAAGATGTTTGTCCGCAGGCCGGCAACCTTGCCGCGGAACTCCCTTTCCAGCCCAATTACTCCACCAAGTATAACAGCTAAAATTATACTGATTACACTTTCCGGACAAACCATAGCTTTACCTTTCTATTAGTGTCTCATCAACCTTCATACCGAAGTGTCTGCCGGCCTTTTCGATGTGGCCGAGCACTTTGTCGCCCGGCTTTAAACTCGTAACCGAAATTGCTTTGCCTTCCGGGCTGACCAGCCGAATCGTCTCGGCATTTTGCATAACAAGACTTATCGGCATACCTTCAGTCTCGGCTTCAATAAGCATCATAGGCCTTTTCTCAATCTTGTTTCTACCCAGATATGCCGTCTGGCTTTTGCCCTGAAAATCAACTACCAGCACCTCATCACCGGCTTTCAAATCAGCGAGATACTTAGTTTTGCTACCCGGCGCCAATGTATATGCGTGCACTGCACCGGCATTGACACGGAAAGGCCGAGACGCCACGTAGGGGTTATCAATCGATTCGGAATGCACTAAAAAGAAACCCGAAGCGGTATTACCAACGAGCATACCCTCGCCTAATCCCATCTGCGTGCAGGTATCGAGACAGGCCCTGTCGCCCATCCCAAGCTGTTTTGTGCTTGTTATCGCAGCTGTTACAAGAGCGACCTTTTCGCTTATGCCGTGAATGATTTCCGCGGTTTTTTTAATCTCGTTGACATCGGTGGTGTTTAAAACAACACCATCAACACCTTTTTCGAGTATCTCAACCATCAATTTGGCTTGCTCGTTAGTTTCGACCTGAACCATAATATTCCTGCCGCGTCTTGCGAGCAGGTTTTCGATTGGGATAATCGTCCAGTCGAGCATTCGCAGCACAACGGTTTTACTCTCCGGCACCGCAGCAGCTTTATCCTCATCGGCCTTGCCGGCTATATCGACGAACTCTACGTCAACGCCGGGCTTAATATCGCCGTTTTTCTCGACCGTTTTGATTTTGCCGAACTCTCGAACGGTCTGGCTCTTGCCATCCGGCAGGACCACCGCCTCAGCGCCGCTTTCAAGTGCAGCTATGGCAATTTCCTTTTCATACGGAACAACATTTACCCATAGTTTTTTCATCTGGTTTTTCCTACCTTGTATTTTTGCCGGATAGCTTACACTGATTTTTCAGTTTCATCAACAATTTTGGTTAATTTGGTTAAATGGTTAATTTGTTAATTGGTAACTGATAAATTGGGTTCGTTTGGGTTCGTTTTGACCAAATGTCCAATGTGTATTTATCGTTGTAAGTCCTTGTCGAAATTAAGGTTATAAACATTTGACTTTTTTGAAAATTGGGTTCGTTTTGCATAATTTGTTCATTTTGATTGACTCTTCCTCTGCGCACACCGATTGCGCAAGCCACAGTGGGCTTTTCAAAATGGATGGGCTATATGAACTTGTCAAAGGACGTTACAGGGGAAGACGTCTGTCCACAATAGGATATACCCGCGCTTTTGATTCGAAAAATGGAGCATTTTTCGAGGGCGAAAATCTTTTAAGTCGTTGTGAGGAAGGAAGTTAAAAAATTTTGAAAAAATTTGATTTTTCTCAGCAGGTACCCCCGTTTTTGATTGATTTTTCAGAATGTTGTTTTGTCTTGGGAGTTGGAATTAGCCGTTCCCTCGACTGCGCTCGGGACAAGCTTTGGTGCGTAGATACACTCGCTTTTTATTAATCTTTTCACGGTGGTTAGTGAGAATTAAACGGATTTTAAAAATTTGCGGGAATTTAATTTGCGGGTAAAATGGGGTAATGAAATAGTCGTTAAGTAATTAGCGAAAAAATAAGGGACAGGTGAATGACAGGCGATATTTTGCCAATACTAAAGTTTTGCTCTATTTTCTTAGCTATCAGTTTCATAAATGGGGGCCGGTATCTTTTCTTCAGGAAGAAGCTAAAACTTATATATGAAGAACATAAAGCAGAAATAGATAAAGCAATCAGAAGCGATAAAATAAAATTTTCAGTTTTTCTTATAGAACCTTTAGCAACTGGAGATGATATGCTGGATTTATTACTATTTAAAATTCATAGTTCTGCCAAGTGGTTTGTGGGACTTTTGTTTTTCTATGCAATGTCCGTTGCTTTTTTCTACCTGGTCTCGCTATTACGACAAATTCGGTCTTAGCTGAAGGTAAATAATATGAAGGTAGTTTATATAATAGCATGGGTGTGTTTAGTGCTAAGTATTATTGTGCATATCTTATCTATTTTAGGGCCGGATTATATCTTTTCAGGTGTAGATGGATTCGTGTGGATGCTTCATGGCATAGGTATTTTACTGGGCATTCCCGCAATACTATCTGCGCAGAAATTAACCATTGGTACTAAAGAAAAAGATTTTTGGAAGGCTGCTTTGAAAGAATGTCCATCCTGGATGAGAAAAATGGTAGGGTTTTTCTTTCTTTATGGAATTGTAAGTTTTATTTTCTTTATTACTAAAAGCGAAGAAACAACAAGCGGCCATGGCACTCCAGCAAGCATTTTTAAAGGTTTTTCAGGTTGTTGGATGATAATTTATTCAATTGAGGTCGCTATTTTTCACTCGTACCTGAAGAAAAGATTTTCTGACGTTTCAAAGAACTATCTCGGAACTCAGGTTTTGCCAATGGATAGAGACTCGCGTCAAGAATGCGAGTTAAACAGAGAACAGCTTCAGACAAAAAAGGATAAATACTTACGAATAATAAAGGCATTTTTGATTGTGGGTTGTGCTTTTTCGATTCTCTTATGGCTTGCTTTCAAAGGGTATCCATGGTTCTTGGGCTGTGCTATGTTTAGCCTTTTTCCTTTTTTTGTTATACAAATGATATATTTCATATACTCGAGCTGGAGACTTAACGTATATTTACAAAAGAACCATTTCAAAATCTGGAAAAAGAGCAAGAGCTATTCTTTTGCAGACAGGGTGGAGTTTCAAAGGATGTTCAAAGAATTAAATGATCCCTTTTTGAAATCATTGACTCTCAAAGGCACTCGATTTTCAAAAATTTGTTTCTGGATTTGGTTAATTCTACTCGGGCTGGCTTTGGCAGGTTTAGCCTTATTGCAATTGTATATTCAATCTAAATAGCAAACGGCGCATCTCACACTTCTGTGATAGCAAAAATTACATCCCACTGACATTACTCCATTTATTGTAGCAAAAAATATAGAAGCTGGATTCCCGCTGCCTCAGGGACAAATTTCGCGGGAACGACGGAGGTAAACAAACGGTTTTGTCATAAGCTCTAAAGGATTTGTTTATCCTGTTTCAACTCCGAAGCATTTCGGCCACATTCTTTGAGTTTTTCCGGCGGAAGCGGCTTAAGGTAAGCCGGCTGATTCGGCTCATTTGGTTCGCGAGGTTTGTTAACCTCCGGCGGTATTGCTTCCCAGTAATTACGGAATGGCTTGAAAAATCTTCTCCATACAGGTTCCGGTGTAATTTCCCAGTATTCTTTGAGGTCAATTGAGTTAACATCCTTTAGTAAATCCCGAAGAATACATCGGTGTTCGGCGCCGGTTATTACAACCAGACGCTTGCCGGGATATTCTCCGGCGGCTTTTTTGATGTTTTCGGCCATTATTTTGTTGCGTTCGAGCCATTGGTCTCTAAAGAATTTACAATCATCCGCCAGGCCCTCGTATCCGGGGTATTTTCTGTAGATTGTCTCTGCTATGTCTTCTACTATTGAGGTTTTTATTCTGATAATAAGGTCAAATGGTTCGGAGTTTAATTCTTTCGGCCCAAAGTTATTCACCATTTCATCCCGAGCTTTATATGCATATCCAGCCAAGGAACCGATTTTCAGGTCGACGGAATTTGGGTCTTCTTTTTGTATCTGTTGTTCCAATTTGTTTGCAAGTTCTTTAGATTTTTTTTCTCTTTCAAGGTAATTTGTTTTTTTATAGTTTTCATCCCTATCAGGCCTGTCAAAGGGGATTTGCCTTATGCCGAGCTGTGTCGCAACGGTATCGGCAGCCCAAGTCTCCGGTCCCCAACGGTCCTTTTTCCTCATGCTTTCAACGGGTCTGCCGTTCGGTTCAACGAGACTTAACGGCAGTTCGTTGAGAATTGCGTCCGGTTTTAGAGAGAGGATAATTTCTCTGAGCACATCGGGGCTGTATGCCGGGTTTTCATAATGCTTTTCGTGAATTGTGCCTATAATTACGACTTGAGTTTTGAGGGTCTCAGGTGTCTGCGATTCAACTGAACTATTTGCAGCGCATAAACTCAAACAAACCAGCGTCCAGACCGTGGTTTTGAAAATGCTTTTCATTGTCTTTTCTCCGCCTTCTTTGTGCCGCTCTGCGGCTGACATTCCATCCTTATAGCATGGCTGCTGCTTCTTTGACGCTGGCGCCTTCGTGGACCATTTTGCAAAGGGCACTGACTATCCTTTCCGGGTTTTTGTGCTGAAAGGCATTGCGGCCGATTGATAGGCCCATTGCACCTGCCTTCAAGGCCTCTTCAACCATCTCGAATATGTCCTTGTCGCTTTCCATTTTGGGCCCGCCGGCAATCACCACCGGAACGGGACAGCCCTGAACCACTTCGGTGAAACTATCAATGCTGCCAGTGTAAGGCACTTTGACAATATCTGCTCCTAATTCCGCCCCGACTCTGGCTGCGTGCTTGACATTATTGACGTCGTATTCGTCTTTGATTTTCGGCCCACGTGTGTACATCATCGTAACAAGCGGCATCTGCCACTGTAAACATCGCTCGCTTATAAATCCTAATTGCCCCAGCATCTCTTTATCGGTTTCGGCTCCTAAGTTTATATGCACCGACACCGCGTCAGCACCCAGCTTAATTGCTTCCTCGACAGTGCAGACCAGCTCTTTTGCGTTCGGGTCGGGACTCATCGATGTCCCTGCCGAGAGGTGGATAATAAGACCAACGTCTTTACCTGCGCCTCTGTGGCCGGCCCGAACCATCCCTTTGTGCATCAGGATAGCGTTTGCTCCGCCTGCTACAATCTTAGAGACAGTAGTCCGCATATCAGCCAGCCCCTCGATAGGGCCGACAGTAACACCGTGGTCCATCGGAATAATTACCGTTTTACTGGAATTGCGGTCGATTATTCTCTCCAGCCTTATCTTTTTTCCTATCATTGCCAAATCTCCAATTACAATTTTATTCGTAGAATCTACTCAAAGCTGTCAAAAACGCAAGAAAAAACCGCCACTTTTACAGCTATCATTGCAATATGTCCTTCCATAGCATATCATATCGTCAACTTATAACTCTACTATGAGCCGTGAGTGAGAAAAATGACATATTTAGCCGTTCCTATAGCAGCTAAGAACCTGGACCGGGCAAAGCAGCAAATTAAAACCGCCAAAGCCGCAGGGGCCGAGATGCTCGAGTTGCGAACCGATTATATCGAAAACATCAGCGTCGATCTGGTTAAAAATTTAATCTCCAAGGCTAAAGCTGCCTCCCCCCAACTGCCAATAATCGTAACCTGTCGCGATGTCCGTCAGGGAGGTGCAATTAACTATCCGGACCGGTTGCGAATCGATGTTCTTATAGAAGCCCTGAAAGCCGGCGTCGAATTTATTGATTTCGAATATGAAAATTTCCTCTCCGCAGAAAATCAGGAAAAAATCCAGAGGGCACTCTCGCAGGTATCAAGGGGGCGATTGATTTTGTCCAACCACAATTTCGAAACCAAATTCCCCGACATTATAAAGCTGCACCGTCGTATCCAGACTCTATCACCAGCGGCAATTCCAAAGCTGGTTTACACTGCTAATCATATCAACGATTGTTTTGAGGCCTTCGATTTGCTGCACAGAACCAGCGGCTCTGCGATAGTCTTTTGTATGGGCAAAGCCAGCCTTATCAGCAGAATCATCGCAAAAAAGCTGAACTCCTTCGTGACATTCGCCGTTATCGACGACAAAAGCACAACCGCACCGGGACAGCTTACAATCGAGCAATTGAAAAAATCATACCGTTTCGACTCGATAAATACTGAAACGGAGCTTTTCGGTGTGATTGCCGAGCCGGTCGAACATTCGCTAAGCCCCGCTATTCACAATGCCTGCTTTGCGGAGAAAAAAATGAATAAGCTATACCTGCCTTTATTGGTAAAGGGCGGCCGGCAAGAATTTAACCTTTTTTTAAACAGTGTCCTTGTCCGAAAATGGCTAAACTTTCGCGGTTTTAGTATAACAATCCCGCACAAGCAAAATGCACTCAACTTCGTCAAAGAAAACTGCGGCTTCATTGAACCTTTAGCCGAGAAAATCGGCGCCGTTAATACCATTATCGTCGGCCCCGACGGTAAATTGTTCGCCTACAACACCGATTATTCGGCGGCGATGGATACAATTACTTCAACGCTTGGCTCCAAAGCCAAATTGAAGAATTTGCCGGTAGCCGTTATTGGCGCAGGCGGCGTGGCACGAGCCATAGTAGCCGGTCTAAGTGACGCAGGTGCCAAAATCACAATCTACAACCGCACCGTGGAAAGAGGCAAAAAACTTGCAGCCGAATTCGATTGTGATTTTGCCCCTCTGGATGATTTACCGAATCTCAAGGCGAAGCTTCTGATAAACTGCACCAGTATCGGAATGCAGCCGGATATTAAAGCGACACCAGTACCCAAGAAGTTCTTAAGAAAAGATATGACAGTTTTTGATACAGTCTATAATCCCCCACAAACCCTGCTTTTAAAGCAAGCCAAGGAGAAAAAAGCAAAAACAATTAACGGCCTGTCAATGTTCATTAACCAGGCCACTGCCCAGTTCAAACTCTTCACCGGAAAAAAAGCCAACCCGAAACTTATGAGAAAAACCATTTCTAATTGCCTCTCTCGATAATAGCTGATATAATTTTGGGCAGAAACGAATTATTTCCAAGGTAAAAAAATGGCAAAGAAAGAAAAAATTGTATTGGCATATAGTGGCGGGCTGGATACCAGTGTGATTCTGCCGTGGCTTAAAGAAACATACGGATACGATGTAATAGCCTTTGCAGCCGAACTCGGCCAGGGCGATGAATTAGCTGGGATAAAACAAAAGGCCCTCAAGTCCGGTGCCGTTAAGTGCATTGTAAAAGACCTGCGAAAGGAATTTGTCGAAGATTACCTCTGGCCGATGCTGAAATCCAGCGCCGTGTATGAAGGTGGCTACCTGCTTGGCACAAGCATCGCCCGGCCGTTGACCGCAAAGCACCAGGTCGAAGTCGCCCACGCTGAAGGCGCTACCGCCGTGGCTCACGGTGCTACAGGCAAAGGCAACGACCAGGTCCGCTTCGAGCTGACATATATGGCTCTCGACCCCAAACTCAAGATTATCGCCCCGTGGAAAGACCCGAACTTCACGCTGACCAGCCGGGAAGCGGCAGTTGACTATGCAAAAAAACACAAAATCCCCATCGACCAGAGCAAAAAGAAAATCTACTCGCGAGACCGCAATCTATGGCATATCAGCCATGAAGGCGCTGACCTCGAAGACCCTGCCAATGAGCCGAAGGACGATTTGTTTGTAATATCTCGGCCGGTCTCGAAGACGCCGGACAAGGCAGATTACGTAACAATAGGTTTCTACGAGGGTGTACCGATAAAGCTCGAGGGTCAATTGACAAGCGGTGTCAGACTAATCGAAGCATTGAACCGTCTCGGCGGCAAGCACGGCATCGGCCAGGTCGATATAGTCGAAAATCGCTTAGTCGGTATGAAGTCCCGCGGCGTTTATGAAACGCCGGGCGGAACGATACTCGTTACGGCCCACAAAACTCTCGAAAGCATTACGCTTGATAGAGAAACTATGCACTACAAACAGCAGCTCGCTTTAAAATACGCTGAGCTTATTTATTACGGCCAGTGGTTTTCACCTCTGCGGCAAGCACTTGATGCGTTTGTCAATGTTACTCAGCGAAACGTCACCGGCGAGGTCAGAATGAAACTATTCAAGGGACAATGCACACCCGCCGGTGTAAAAAGCCCGAATAGTTTATACCGGACGGACCTGGCAAGCTTCAAAATGGGCACCGAATACCTACCAGCGGACGCAGCCGGCTTTATTCGTTTGTTCGGGCTGCCTATGAAAGTGGCGGGGGCAATTAAAAGGGACAAAAAGAAATAATTTAGCTCCTGATTCTAACGCAAAGGAGGCGTTGTGGCAGTACCGGATTGGATTTGGTTTGTCTTTATTTTTGCATTTGGTTGTTGTGTGGGTAGCTTCCTGAACGTTGTCATTTATCGTCTGCCTCGCGATAAATCCCTGATAATACCGCCTTCAGCCTGCCCTTCGTGCGGCCGGGGTATTCGCTTTTATGACAACATACCACTGATTTCGTGGTTATTGTTAGGTGCGAAGTGCCGCTATTGCAAAGCCCCAATTTCGCCGCGTTACTTTGTTATTGAACTATTGACCGGCCTGGTTTTCGTTGGCCTATTTTTTTTGTTCTTTCACACTGATTCGTGCTCCGCTGTTGGCCTATTTTCGCAGGGCGGCTGGTTCATTTATATTATTTACATCATTTTGTTAGCCGCTCTCATTGCCGCTTCGGCCATTGACCTGGAATTGTGGGTCATTCCACTTTCAATCTGCTGGTTTGCTACCGCAGCGGGTTTGATTGGCTCGGCACTCGGCGGTCATATACTACGTAATCGACCAAGTTTTTTGCCAAGTGCCTCAGCCAAAACCGCATCCCTGGCTATAGGAGCCACAGTAGGACTAGCAATATCCCTGGTTCTGCTGGCAACAGGCCTGATAAAAAGAAGCTACGATTCCGAAAATTCTCAGGATTTCCCTCAGAAGCCGGAAGAGTCAACAGAACCATCGTTTAACCATCGTCTGGAGATTTTCAGGGAAATCATCTTCCTGCTGCCGATTATCATCTGCACAATAGCTGCTTATTTGATTATTGTGAAGACGGCCCCAGTAGAGCTGTGGAATAATTTTTCTGCGCAACATCCTGTGCTTGCAGGACTTCTGGGCAGTCTATGGGGCTATTTCGTAGGTTGTGGGGTCGTCTGGTTCGCCCGCATTTTTGGCACTTTGGGTTTTGGAAAAGAGGCAATGGGGCTTGGTGATGTGCATTTAATGGGTGCCGCAGGAACGGTAATTGGTCCGCTTTTCGTCTTCCTGGCGTTTTTTATCGCACCATTTTTCGGTCTCGCATGGGCGGGCCTGAGAGCATTTTTCAAAAAAACCCGACAAATTCCTTACGGTCCCTTCTTGTCTTTGGGTGTATTCGTTGTTATGATTTTTCACGACAAAATACTTGATTACGTAAACTCTTTATTTTATTATTAAAAACTGTGACTTGCGAATAATTTAATTTTTGATGTAAAGGAGGTATCAAAATGTCAACTGCTCACAAAAAAGCAATCATTCTGTTAATCTGTCTTGCATCAGTTACATTTTTCCCCGGCTGTACTAATTGGAAGAAAAAATACAAAGCTTTGAACGTGGAGCACCAGAACCTAAAGGGCCTGTTTGAACGCGAAAGGTCGGAGAAGGGCCAGCTCTCTGAACAGGTCTCACAGAGCCAGCAGACAATAGAAGAGCTCCAAAGACAAATTGCCGAACGCAACCAAAGCCCGGCCGAAGCCACCGGTTTCGGAAAAGGCTACGACGTCGCCTTTGACCCTCAGGCTGGAACAATTACGGTAACGTTGCCGAATACAATTCTCTTCGATTCGGGAAAGGCTGTATTGAAAAAAGGCAACAGCACCGAGCTTGACCATATCCTCTCAGTATTGCAGCAGAAGTATCCCAACAAGCAGATAGACGTTGTCGGCCATACCGATACCGACCCTATCAAAAAATCAAAATGGAAAGACAACTGGGAGCTTTCAGCCCAGCGCTCCCTTTCAGTTGTTAGATACCTCATAGAACGTGGAATTTCCAAAGATAATATCAGAGCCGTGGGCTGCGGTGAGAGCCGGCCTGTTGCCTCAAATTCCAACGCCAGCGGTAAAGCAAGAAACCGAAGGGTTGAAATCGTTGTTTATATGAGGTGATTGCTTTCATTGGTGGTCATTTGACCATCGTTTACACTCGGGCCTATTCGGTAGGTGAAACTACAATCAGAAATTTATGACTGTCGGAATCGAAGTGAACGTTTTTAACCGTACCCGATGTTGGTGATGTTACCTTCTGTTCCTGGTTCGTGCCTATATATTGTCCCTTGTGGATTTTATCACCAGATTTTATCTTCAGGCCGAAAGTCGCATCTATTCTCAGCGTAATCTCTGACTTACTCATCTGAGAGCACCTTGGGAAATGGACTTATTTCCAACAGCCGTGCAAGTTTTCTGGGGACCTCCGTATTATCGTATGTTCCGGCAAAAACTTCTGCTTTCGGGCCGAACGCTTAAATAGGCACCGGCATTGCGCTATGGCCGCCGGTAGACCAGTTCACGTCCAGTTCATCACCATTCAAGCTTCCGCCTTTTATGGTAAGTCCTCCTGTCTCGTGGTCGGCGGTTACGATAACCAGCGTGTGCCCATCTTTTAACGCGAAATCAATAGCGGCTTTGACTGCCTGGTCGAAAAGCAGGGTTAGTCTGATGGTCCTGGCTGCATCATTATCGTGACAGGCCCAGTCAATTTGACTACCCTCCACCATCATAAAAAACCCGCGGTTTTCTCCCTTGTGGTTAAGAATCTCGATTGCCTTAGTGGTCAATTCAGCTAAGCTTGGTTCCGGTGCAACAGTTGTCAACGGACCGGACTGAAACAGCCCAAGAATATGTGTATGTTGAGCAGTTTTCAGCTCTTTTTCGGTTCTGATATAAAGGTATCCGGCCTCTTTGGCCCGTTCTATCAGGTTCACTTCATCGTTTCGCTTACTTTTACTGCTTGATTTGGGCAGAAAGTACTCTTGCCCTCCGCCAAACAGAACATTTACTTTATTCGCTATCAACTGTTCTGCTATTTTGTCCTGCATTTCACGGGACGTCACGTGGGATGCGAAAACAGCCGGTGTAGCGTGCGAAATTGTGGAGGTAACAACAAGCCCGGTTGCCATTCCCCTGGCCTGAGCGGCCTCGAGGATGGTCTGGTATTTTGTGCCGTCTGCTGTCATTCCAATCATCCCATTGTTGGTTTTTACGCCTGATGCCAAGGCCGTACCGGCTGCAGCCGAATCGGTTACCAGAGAGTCAGCCGAGTATGTCCAAAAAAGGCCGACGACCGGCATTCGTTCCATATACAACGTCCCGCCCGGTCCTGCTGCTGTCATTCGCGCCAGCGCAATCTGGCCCAGCCCCATTCCGTCACCGATGCAGAATATGATATTTCTGACCTTCTTATCGCGGAGTATGGGATAAGGTTCTGTGGTAGGCGAAGGTGTGTAAAAGCTTATATCGTTAGTATCGCTTTCGATGGTATAGTTATGTTTGCTTGTTTTGATGTGCGCGCAACCAAGTACGCCTGTGCAGACAGCGAGGCTTAGGATTATCGCCATTAGCATCTTAGCGAATTTTTTCATAATCTCAATATCCTTTCTATTTTCGTTAATTTGAATACATTACCTTATCACACCATCTTTATCGACGCAAACAATAACTGCACCCTGTTCGGCTGTATATAGCCACTCGGCGTTACTTTTGGGTTTGATTACCCGGTCATTTTTGTAATCGCTGCGACTGCAATTACATATCAAAATCTCGGCATCGAGATTTTCGAGAAAATCTGGCTCTGTTGTTTTAACTGAGCCGTGATGAGGTAAAACCACAACATCGGCTTCGAGGTCGGGATAGATGCTAAAAAGCTCCGCTTGAGCAAATTTCTCAATATCAGAACACAAAAGTATTTTCCTGCCGGCGAACTCAATCAGCACCACAGCCGACAGGTCGTTGTCGCTCAATTCCTCGCCCTGTAGTATCTCACCGCTCGGCCAGAGTATTTTTATATCAGCAGCACTGTTCGAATTTAGGCCTTTTAAGCTTTTTATTTCAAAGCCCTTTTCACTTAGCGATTCCTCGAGAAATTTCACCGTGCCCCAATGGTCTGCTTGGCTGAAAAAAGCATCATTGGCATAAATACCGTTGACTTTGCAGTGTTCTATAATCTCAGGTATTCCATTGATATGGTCTACATCGTTATGGCTTATAATAATGGCGTCGATTTTGCTTATCCCGCTGTAATCTAAAAATGGTGCTACGATTCGCCTGCCAACATCACTTTTATGCAACGAGCCGGTATCAAACAAAATATTGACCGTTCCCGGCAGTCGAGCCAGTATCGCCTGCCCGTGTCCGACATCCAGACAGGCCATTTCCAAGTTGTCCCTGTGTGTCCTTTGCCATTTAGTCGCGCCCAAGAAAACAATCATTACCAGAATCATCGCCGTGCAAATCGCCTTTTTAATCAAAGGACGCCGAAAGTGAACAAAGAATATGAAAAGCACAAAGCAGTAATACAAAATAATCACAGCAGCCGGCACGTGGCCAATAAGTATTTGTGAAAAATCCAATTCTGCAATGAACTTGACAATCCAAATCAGCAAATCAGACAGCAAGTTCACAATTACCCCCAATACCATCGCTGCGCTCGGCAGCAAAAAAGACAAAGTCATCCTCAAATACCCGAAAGTCAAAATCCCCGCTACCAAAGGAAAAACAATCACCGTCCAGATACCCGTAAGAGGATTAATAGTATAGAAATGATACAACAGTATTCCGGCACTGCCCAACCATGCTGTAAGGCCCGTAGAAAACAATTCTAATAGATATATCACCGGTTTCGGGAGTTTTTCAAGTGACAAAACGTCGGTGACATTTTCATAAAGGAAAAAACAGATTCGCTGACAGAAAAGTAAAAGCGCAAGCACTGTTGCAAACGACAACTGCCAGCCTGCCTCGAATAAATCTGTCGGCCTTATTAATAGAAGTATTATTGCCGCCAACGATAATGTATTGAGTGGATTAGATTTTCGGCGAAATAAAACCGACATACAGAAAACAATAACTATTATCGCCGCTCGCAGCGTCGGCGCTCTCGACGGAACAATCATTAAAAATATACCTATCGCAATTATGCAAATAATCGCTCGCCCGCGCTTCAGCAATCCCGCTGTTTTGCATAACCACCAGACAATCCCTGCTAAGATTCCCAGATGCAGGCCGGAAAGACTGATAAAATGCAACAGGCCTGTTTTGTGAAACGCCCTGTAAGTGCTGCTGTCGATATTTTCTCTATAGCCTAACAGAAGCGCCTCAAGCAGGCCCCGGTTCCTCTCTTCAATCAACAAATCGCCCGTCAACGCCTGCGAAGCTGTTTGCCGAAATTTACTTTTTATTTTTGTAAAGAGGCCTTCACCCTTGCCTTTCAACAGTTCAATACCATCTCCTGATTTAACCAATGCCGCAATGAAAATACCTTTTCTCGCAAGATACCCGGCAACATCGAACTGGCCCGGATTTGTTGCTTTTCTGAACCTGCCTAACCAGCAATAAACCTGTATATAGTCGCCTTCTTTTAAATACAGCACAGGCTCTGCAACCTGCACCCGCACGGTCCCACTCACCTTCGCCCAGCCGTCGATAGTTTCCGCCTCGCAGACCTTCAGATAAAAGCTGCTGGACGGGTCATTGTGTGTAAACCTTGCAAATTCCCAGTCTCGATTTCTATCGATATACGGCTCAGAAATAATCAAACCGCGAATTGTCGCTAATCGCCGCTGCTCAGCAACAAAATTACAAATATCATCAGGCCGTGGCTGCTCGAAATTTATAAGCCGCATCGCCCCCAGACACATACACCCGACCGCTGCTATATATGCTGTTATAAGTGGTAGATTTTCCTCTTTTACAAGATGCGAGATATAATATACGACAAACAAAATTATCGTCACAGCCGCACAAACTCCAACGGCCGCCGGCCAAAACCATATCGGCAAACTCAATTTATCCTGTATCATAATCCCTGCAATCAAACCTGATGCTACAAACAGCAGGGGGGCTGTGCTTACGATTTGCCTATGGAAATTTGCAAAAGTCCCCCCAGCCAATTGCCTGTCTATCTGCTCCAGTTTCCGCTGTATATCGTCCATTGCAGGACAAATTACAGAAATAAAACACAGGACTCAAGACTAATTTTTGCTTCTTCGACACCAACGGCGGTTTTAAATTGACATTCACGCAAGATAATGTAGAATGCTGGGTTTTCACAACAAGGTTTAACCCGAATCCTGAATAGATTCCCTTTTGAGAATTTATTATGTATTCAGATTATATTCGTAATGTGGCGATTATCGCCCATGTTGACCACGGCAAAACAACGCTGGTCGACCAGCTTCTGTACCAGTCCGGTACGTTTCGGACCGAGGAGCTTGATAAGCTGGCCGGCAGCGAGCACGCCTTGATTATGGACTCCAATCCCATAGAGCGGGAGCGCGGCATAACAATTCTCAGTAAAAATTGCGCAATCAACTATACCGACGCCGAAGGTGACGAATACAAAATCAACATAATCGATACGCCCGGGCACGCTGATTTTGGCGGCGAGGTTGAACGTGTTTTGAAAATGGCAAACGGTGTTCTGCTTCTGGTTGATGCGTTTGAAGGTCCTATGCCGCAGACAAGATTTGTCCTGGGCAAAGCTCTCGAAAACAAATTAAAGCCCATAGTTATAGTCAACAAGATAGACCGCGAAAACAGCCGTCCCCATGAGGTTGTCAACGAAGTATTTGATTTACTTGTTCAGCTCGGCGCCGACGACAAGGCCCTCGATTTTCCTGTTCTTTACGCATCCGCAAGACAGGGCTGGGCAACAACCGACCCCGCCGAAAAGACCGGCAATATGCAATTGGTATTTGAAACCATCATAAAAAATGTTCCTGCACCGGAGGTTATTCCTGACGCTCCGTTGCAGATGCTGGTAACCAGTATCGAATATTCGGATTACGTGGGACGAATTGCGGTAGGCAGGGTCTTCGCAGGACAAATAAACGAAGGTCAGAACGTTACGGTAATTAACACCGATAATTTACATACCCAGCAGAAGGTCCTGCAGATTCATCTGTTTGATGGGCTCAGCCGAAAGCAGGTTTCAACCGTTCGCGCTGGTGATATATGCGCGGTATCCGGCCTTGACCCTGTTGATATCGCCGATACTATTGCCTGTGCGGATAATCCCTCGAAGCTCGCAGTTATCGCCGTCGATGAGCCGACGATGTCGATGACGTTTAGAGTTAACGATGGCCCTTTCGCTGGCAGAGACGGCAAATATGTAACCAGCAGGCAGATTGGCGAACGGCTCGAAAAGGAGCTTCAGCACAATGTAGCGTTAAGGGTCGCCCCGGGCCGGACGCCGGAAGAATTTATTGTCTCCGGCAGGGGGCTTATGCATCTCGGAATACTGCTGGAGAATATGCGTCGCGAAGGCTACGAGATTTGTGTCGGCAAACCGGAGGTGATTTTAAAAGTTGTCGATGGTCTTCGCCACGAGCCGATAGAACTGCTTGCGGTGGATTGCCCCGTGGATTGCCGGAATTCCATAATGTCTCTTCTGGGCGAGCGCCGAAGTGAAATCCTTAAAGCAGATGCCAAAACCGGTGCAAGCGATTTTATTCATATGGAATTTCTCATACCGTCTCGCGGCCTGTTCGGCCTGCACGCAAGAATGATGAACGCCACACAGGGAAGGGCCATTATGCATCATTCGTTTGAAAGATACGAGCCGATGCGCGGCTCGATTCCTCATCGCAAGGCAGGCGTTATGATTGCGACCACCACCGGCCAGGTAACAGCTTATGCCCTCGATGCTTTATACGACCGCGGCGTCTTTTTCGTTGAGCCGGGCGAACAGGTTTACGCCGGCCAGGTAGTCGGCGAACACTGCAAGGATAACGACATACCTGTAAACGCGGTAAGGGCCAAACAGATGACCAATATTCGTGCAGCGAGCAAAGATGACGCCGCGCAGGTCCGCCCCGCGAGAAAGATGAGTCTCGAACTGGCGATGGAGTACATCCAGGCCGATGAGCTTGTTGAAATCTGCCCCAATTCTATTCGAATCCGAAAACGCTTCCTCAAAGAAGAAGACCGTCGCCGCGCTGCAAGAAAAGGGCAATAGATATCGGAAGAACTCTTCATCGTGATGTGTAAGGTAAAGATTATGAAGTTATCCGCTGCTTGTTCGTTTATACTTTTCATTTTAATACCCGTCCATAGTTTCGGGCATCAGCAAATATATAGCGATTATCCCATTTCGATGGTTGATATTAATAAAGTCCAGATAACCGATGACTTCTGGCTGCCTAAAATTAAGACGGTTCAAAGCACAACCATTCCATTTGCCTTTGATAAATGCAGCAAAGAGGGTCGAATGGACAACTTCCTCATCGCCGGCGGCAAAAAGCAGGGCAATGTCCTCGGAAAGATGCCTTTTGACGATTCCGATGTATATAAAATCATTGAAGGAGCATCTTACTCATTGATAAGTGTCCCTGACAAACAGCTCGATGCTTACCTCGATTCGGTTATAGCCGTTATCAGCACCGGCCAGGAACCTGATGGGTACATTACGACCTGGTTTACCATCGACCCCAACAATCCGCCTGCCCCCTGGACGCAAAAGACAGGCCGTCGCTGGACCGGTGAAGCAAGTAGTCACGAGCTATATAATAGCGGCCACCTGTTCGAAGCTGCCTTCGCACATTTCGCAGCTACCGGCAAACGCAATCTGCTGGATATCGCAGTCAAAAATGCCGACTTACTGGTCCGCAGTTTCGGCCCGGGCAAACTTACAATACCACCCGGCCATCAGATTGTTGAAACAGGTCTCATTAAGCTTTACCGAATTACTCGAAACGTTAAATATCTTCAGCTCGCTAAATTCTTTCTCGACCTGCGAGGTGACCCGAACACGCACTCGCTCTACGGTGCCTACAGCCAGGACCATATACCCGTTACACAGCAGACCGAAATCACCGGCCACGCCGTCCGGGCGGTCTATATGTATGCGGGTATGACCGATATCGCTGCCATCTATAACGATAAGGCATACTTAAAAGCGGTGAATAATATCTGGAACAATCTCAACGAAAGAAAAACGTATATTACAGGCAGTATCGGCGCCAGACACGAGCAGGAATCGTTAGGCGCAGATTACGAGCTGCCCAACCTGACAGCTTATTGCGAAACCTGTGCTGCGATAGGCAACCTCTATTGGAACAATCGCCTGTTTATGCTCACAGGCGACGCAAAATACTATGATTGTTTAGAACGCACCTTATACAATGGCTTGATTTCAGGATTGTCCCTCGATGGAAAAAGCTTCTTTTACGTAAACCCGCTCGAAGCCGACGGCAAATTCACCTTCAACCAGGGCTCATGTACCCGCCAGAGCTGGTTCGACTGCTCCTGCTGCCCGACAAATCTGGTTCGTTTTATCCCTTCCCTGCCCGGCCTTGTTTACGCCCGGCAGAAAGACTCCCTCTTCGTCAATCTTTATGTATCCAGTAAGGCCAAAGTTACTGTAAATAATAAGCCTGTAACTATCGAACAAAAGACCGATTACCCCTGGCAGGGTGATATTAATATAATAATTACCCCTGTCGCCCCCCAGCGATTCACTCTGAAACTTCGCATCCCCTGCTGGACGCAAAACCGGCCTCTGCCGGGCGGCTTGTATTCTTATACAGATACTAAAAGTGACAAAATCATTATCACAGTCAACGGCCGGCAAATCGACTATGATACATCTCTCGGTTACGCCGCAATTACCCGAGAATGGAAAGTGGGTGACACGGTTACTATAAAGCTGCCTATGACTATCCGCCATGTAATCGCCCGCGAAGAGGTTAAGGACGACCGCAATAAAGCTGCTCTCGAATATGGTCCTATTGTGTATTGTGTAGAGGGCATAGATAACAATAATTTGGCAGGCCTCACCTTACCGGATAACGCCCCATTAAAGCTGGTAAAACGAAACGATTTGCTAAATGGCGTCAATGTAATAACAGGTGATGTCCCCGCCAAAAATGGTCACGGCACATTGAAACTCACCGCTATTCCATATTACACTTGGTCGAACCGAGGCCCCGGCACTATGAAAGTCTGGCTTCCGAGAAAATAAAGCTGGCAAATAAGTAAAACACAAGAGTAATTGATAGATCCCTCGACTGCGCTCGGGAAAAGATTGGGTTTGAATTGGGTTCGTTTTGACCAAATGTCCAATTTGCATTTTTCATTATAACTCATTGTGGATACTGCTATTATCGCCACTTGACTTTTTTGAAAATTGGGTTCGTTTTGCATAATTAAGTTATTTTTGATTGAAATTTCCGTTATAGACGTACAATCTCCGCTTCCGCCACAGCAAGTAAAGTTTCATCCACAGAGAATAAAGAGAAGTAAATTATAAACAGTATCAATTGGTTATTGGTAACCGCTCATTAGTAATTCCTCTAAAAAGTTTCAGTTTCGAGAACAGACGTTCTCTCATAATTAGGCGAACCTGCGCGTTTGATTCGAAAAATCAAGTATTTTTCGAAGGCAAAAATCTTGTAAGCTCTTATAAAACAAGGAGTTAAAAATTTTTGAAAAAATTTGATTTTTCTTTTTAACTACCCCCATTTTTGATTGAATTCCACTCAAGCACCGCGGGGCTTTTTTATCTAAATTGCTTGTGCTGCCGGAGGCCACCCCAGAGAGATAGCGAACGACACCCTGATGAGATAGTAAAAGACACATCTCACAGGGCAGGCATCTAACGGGGCAGGCAACGAGGAGCATTAGATACGGCGGAGCGAAGCTACGAAAGGACACAACCGCAAAGATTTGTTTTTGAGGTCTTGAAAATTTGGTGAATTTTTATTAAAATTCGCTATGCGATTAAGGGAACATTAAAGAACAGGATGCAAAAGAGCACTTTAAATATCGTAGGGATTGCAAGTCTAATCTTATCGATTTCAGCCGTTATAGTACCTGCGATTATATTCGTTATACATCCTTTTACTACTGATGAGGGATCTGTTTTTTTTCTCATTGTTTTATATCTATTTCAGGTGCCTTTCTATATTATTGTTGTAAGTGCATTAGTCACAGGCATAATTGCTCGCAAGTCCATTTTTGGATTGTTCGGCTTGAACATCTCATTGGTTTGTATTGGGCTTGCGATATGCGGCTGGATGTATTTCTTCTACATGTTATTTTTTGGGTTATCCGGTTTTAGGTTTTGAATTCATTAAGCAATATTAGAGCCGCGCATTGCTGTAGCTGCCGGAGGCCGCAACGAGGAAGCATAAAGTAAGTATGCCGAAGGCATACGGAAAAAACGGTATCCGAGCAGAAGGCAGCACAAGCAATTGGGTTCCCGTTAACGACATACGGGGATCTGCGCTTCGCTCCGAGAGGACGCAACAGCAAAAGTGGCTGTCTCTAGTTTTACTAGTTTTCACTTGGTTTGATTTGGTATTTCTCTAACGTGAAAAGGTAAAGAACACTGTATCTGATTATCAATGGCCAGATCAATCCTATATTGCCCATATTTTTCAAACTTTAGTCTTTGAATATTCAGAACAATATTAGTAGCTGTCGAATCCATATCATCTCCAATACGTATATTCACATTACCTTCCAATTTAGGGCCGATCGATTTACCATCTTCATCAATTATATGGATTCTTATTGGATGGTTACCTTCTTCAATATTCTCGAACCGTATTCTTGCTGCGATGGCACAAGCTGGGTGTACAATGGGCATTTTCTTAGCGAAAATACTATCGAAAGCCCCTAAAATATTTAATTTTCCCCGTTGGTCTGTTGCGGCATCACATAATAAAAAAGCTTCAATATTCATTTTTCCCCTTTTTATAATACAGTGTTTGTCTAGTGCAATTTTGATCGATTATTTATGCCTCACTATTTTCTCCTTCCCACCCATATACGGCTGAAGGGCGTTCGGTATTGTTACCGAGCCGTCTTCCGTTTGGTAAAGCTCAAGAATCGGGATGAGTATTCGTGGCGATGCGATTACGGTGTTATTTAATGTATGGCAGAATAAGTTCTTCTTCGTAGCGGAGTCTTTATAACGCAAATTCAATCGGCGTGTCTGAAACTCGTAAAATTTACTTGCGCTGTGCGTCTCGCAGTAACTATTTCGCGACGGCATCCAGGTTTCTATATCGAATTTTTTGGCCTGGCCTCTGCCTAAATCACCGGTACAGACCTTGGCAACGCGGTAGGGCAGTTCCAGTGCCAGCATAACTGCTTCGGCATTGGCTAAAATCTCATTGTGGAACCTGTTGCTCTCTACGGTGTTGTTTTGACAGATAATTACCTGCTCGACTTTGTCGAACTGATGGATTCTGTAAAGCCCGTACGTATCCTTGCCGGCGGCGCCCGCTTCGCGTCTGAAACAGCTCGACATCGCCACGTATTTTAACGGCAGCTCTTCTGCCTTTAGAATCTCACCCATATGATAAGCAGTCAGCGGCACCTCAGCAGTCCCAGCAAGGTTAAGCTTGCCTTCTTCCGTTTGGAATGGTTGCTCAAGTCCGGTTCCTATCGGAGAATATCCGGTCCCTGTACTTGCCTCATCGTTCACAATGCCCCCCTGGGAAGTTTCGGTCTTTAGCATTGCCTCATGGTTCACAATAACCCCCTCTTGGTCTTCTTCCGTTCTGTATGTCTGGTCCTCAGAGCCTGGGAAAAAGCCGGTTCCTGTCATTGCCTTATCTTTCATAAGGACTGGCACCGACATCGGCACATATCCTTTGCCGACCATAAAATCCATCGCAAACCGCAGAACCGCCCAGTGCAGCAGAGCCCCATCACCTTTTAAGATATAGTTTCTCGTCCCCGCTAATTTGACACCGCGCTCGATATCTATAATTCCAAGGTCTATTCCCAACTGCACGTGGTCTTTCGGCTCGAAATCGAACTGCCGAACTGTGCCCTCTCTTCTTATCTCAACATTTTCGGTATCATCTTTACCGGGCGGCACATCGTCGTCAGCCGGCTGGGGAACCTGCAGCATCAACTCATCAAACTCCGGCTGGCGCATCTTAATCCACTCTCGGGAGCGTTGTTCCTCTTTCTTAAGTTCTGATAGACTGGTTATTTCAGCTTCTTTTTCAACTCCCGATAGCTTTGGAATCTTTTTGTTTATTTGATTTTTGATTGTAGCAATATCTTGTAATTTTTGCTTCGTACCTCTCAGGACTTTATCCAGATCAAGCAACCTATTGATATCCACCTCAAAATGTTTGTCTTTGGCAGCTTTTTTAAATTTTTCCGGATTCTCGCGTATTTCTTTAATATCTATCATATTTTAATTTTCTCTGAAACGTCTGATGATGACAACATTATTCTGCCCGCCGAAGCCGAAGGATTCGTTCATCGCGATATTAACCTGCATATATCTCGGCTTATTCGGAACATAATCGAGGTCAAGCTGCGGGTCAGGGTCGTTTAGATTCATCGTCGGCGGAACTATATTATCGCGTATCGCCAGAACACACGTAATCAATTCTGCGGCACCTGCCGCCCCGATTAAATGGCCAAGCATACTTTTAACACTGCTGGCAGGGGTGCTTTTCGCCTTTTCCTTAAAAACTGCTTTGATGGCCTTTGTTTCTATCGAGTCGTTCTCTGCTGTGCTTGTGCCATGCGTGTTTATGTAATCCACATCGCTGTAGCTAATCCCCGCATCAGCTAATGCCCAGGTCATCGATTGTATTGCGCCTCTGCCTTGTTCGTGCATATCGGTAACTCTGAATGCATCGGAACTGCTGCCGTAGCCGACGACCTCAGCTAAAATATCCACTGCTCTTTTCTTCGCTGAACGCAGGCTTTCGAGGATAAGTATCGCCGCACCTTCACCAAGGATGAAACCATCTCTGGTGGCTGAGAACGGCCTTGAAGCTGTTTCAGGGCTGTCGTTTCGCCTCGACAACGCTGTCAGGCGATTAAAACCCGTAAGACCCAATGGGTGTATCATCGAATGCGCCCCGCCTGCAATCACTACATCCGCATCGCCCCTGCGAATCATCATCATTGCTTCGCCGACTGCTTGAGTGCTGGCTGCACAGGCCGTAAGACAGCTTCGGCTCGGCCCACGCGCACCGGTAAGTGCTGCAATATGGGCAGCCGGCATATTCGGCTCCTGCTCAAGCTCACGCATTGCCTCCATCTTACCAAATGCCACCTCCGCCCATCTGCCCCAATCCATTTCATTCTTTTCGCTGTTCCAGGCCCTGACCAGAGCTTCGAAAAATACATCATTATCAACAGAACCTTCACCCGCTCCCAGATAAATCCCCAATCTGCTGCGGTCTATCCCGTCAGTGGGTTCGTTCGTTTCGACATCAATCCCTGCCTGTCTGCACGCCTGAACCGCTGCGCCGATAGCAAATCCGGAACCGCGGTTGCTGTGCCTGTGCAGCTGAGTATTTTTTATATATTTTGTAAAGTCATAGCCCTTGACTTCAGAATCGAATGTCGTAGGAAAAGTTGAAGCATCAAAAATAGTTGTTTTAGCTACTCCGCTTTTACCTGCCAGCACAGCTTCCCAGACAGTCTCTACATCGTGGCCGAGAGGACAAACAATTCCCATCCCCGTTATCACAACACGCTCAGTTTTATTTTTGGCTATCATTTAATTTACTACTTCACCACCAAAATTTTTCAGCAATACCGCAGCTGTTTGCCCGCCATACGTATAGCTGCAGCATAATGCATAGCGAATATCGGTATCAAGCGGCTGCTTTAAAATATTTAAATTGCATCCCTCAGCTTTCCTGTCGCAATTCCTCGCGGCAGGTATCTTACCATCGGTCATTGCACAAACAGCGGCTATAACGTCAAGCGCCCCGCTTGCTGCACCGGTGTTACTCAGCATGCTTTTGGTTGGCCAGGCCGCTGTTTTCGTCGCTGCTTTGCCGAGAGCTGCTTCAATCGCTGTTGCCTCAGCCAGGTCATCAGCAGCCACTGCCGTCCCATGCGGGATAATCAGGTCCAAATCCTCCGGTTTTATTTGCGTATCTGCCATTGCCTTTTCTATTGCTATTTGAATGCCTTTACCATCCGGCTCAAGACGTTCGTAAGCAGGATTGATATTGTTACTGTGACCGATTCCTATTACTTCGGCATAAATTTTTGCGCCCCGTCTTTCTGCATTTTGCAGATTTTCGAGTATCACTACGCCAGCCCCTTCACCGAAAACCGAGCCTTTGGCCTCGGTATCAAAAGGCCTGCAGGCCGATGTCGGGTCGTCATTATTTTCAATTGTAGCTCTTTTCAGCAGGCACTGCCGAATCATAACTATAGGATTGACCTTTGCCTCAGCCCCGCCAGCCAGGGCAATATCGCTATCCCCACGAGCAATAATCTGTACTGCCTCTCCTATTGCCAAATGTGCAGCCGCCTCAGCACATGTGATAGTATTGCTCGGCCCTTCAATATCGTGAATAATACCTATATGGCAGGCTAACATATTGGGCAGATACTTCAGCAACCATAAGGGTGTGACCATCTCAAGACCAACTTTGCCCCACTTACGAATGTCAAATTTACCTTCTGTAACACTTGCTGCAGCCGCAGGAGCCAGCTCAGCCAAATCACAGCTTATAAGACCCGCGCCCAGATTGATTGCCATGCGTTCCGGGTTCACATTGACCTTTTCCGGGTCGATTCCCTTTGTAATAAGTCCGCTGTTAGATAGCGCTTCGTTTGCCGCTATAACTGCCAGTTCGATGTCTCTGGACATCAGTTTTATGGCCTTGCGATAGCTCTTTGGCACGTAGTGCTGTATCTTGTAATCAGGAACTTGTCCTGCTAATTTGCAGTCGAAACCAGCCGGGTCAAATGCGCCAATCTCCCTTATCCCACACCTGCCGGTGCACAGACCCTTCCACATATCACCAACGGTTAATCCAAGCGGGCTTACAGCACCCAGGCCGGTTATTACTACGCGAGCTGAACTCATCAATCTTGCCCCGATTCCGCAGCGCCGGAACTGCTGTCAGCAGAAGGCAGGCTATGCAAAAGTGATTTGAACGTGTCAGTGAATACGAAATTTTCCTTCGGGAACTCTTTGCCGGCAAGGTTCTGGTCAATATGGCTAAACATCAAATCTATCTCGGCGACCAGCTTCTCCCCGCAGGTAATCCTGCCGTTTATGCTTGCCGCTTCAGGGGCAATGCTTTCAATCTTCGCATATAATTTTAATGTATCGCCGGGCTTTACATAGTCAAAAAAAACACACTTTTTAATCTTCGCAAGAATAACTTTTTCCTTAAAACGATTTGCCTCACCGACAAGTATCCCTGATGTCTGGGCCATCGCTTCTATGCATAAAGTCTCCGGCATAACAGGAAAACCGGGGAAATGGTCGTGTAAGTGCTCCTCAGCAAGCGTTACATTTTTCACCGCCACGGCACTTTCGCCGCTGTGAAACTCAACAAATTTATCAATCCATATCCAGCGCATCTCTGCGTAGGCCTCATTTTGCAACTTATCGAAAAATCGTATTGCCGCTTATAAGAATATCGGCAGGATTGCGCAATGTCAACCTGCCGACAGCATCCCGAACACAGTTCAAACTATTATGCAGAGTTCAGTTTAGTATCAACGTAATTTACAATCGCACCGACAGTAAACAAATCGCCCAGTTTATTGATATCCGGGTCGTTCTCGAATGTGGCCAGGTCTGTGTGTGGCATTTTCTCTCGCAACTCAGCCAGTCCTACCTCGGTCAATTTCCCATTATTAACGAACTCGGGATTATTCATCAGACTCTCGGCAGGAAACAGTTCTTCTCGCGGAATTTTTATTCCAAATGCTTTTTCCAATCGGAATACTATGTCCAGAAAGTCGATGCTTTCAGCCCCCAAATCTCCCATCAAGGTCGCTTCAGCCGTGACTTCGTCATTGTCAACTCCCAGCGCATCAACCAGAACTTCCTGAACTTCCTGAAAAACCTCATCCCGATCCATTGCCATACTTGTTTACCTCCAGTATTTTTTTACTTACTTTGTCTGCAAATTACCAGCTACGAGTTATCTCAGCAGTTCCCATCGTTTCTTCATATTTTCGATTATTTTTGCATCGGTCGCCGCCATCGTGGAATCTTTATCTGTAAGGTTAAAGTGTCTTAATCCAAATCTAGCTTCCACAATTCGCTCACCGCCCGATTCGCCAAAGCCGGTGAAACTACTGATATTCTCTTCTACCGTTTTTGCCTCAACTGTGTATTCTACCTGAGCACCCGGCGCCACGAAACTCTTATATTTTACATTTCTTGCCTCTTCAAGCAAGAGCATACTGTGGGCAAAATTTTCGGCCTCCCTGACCAGCCACGACGCCGATTCAATCAATCCTTCCAGCAAAAGCACACCCGGCAGCACCGGAAACGTTGGGAAATGGTCCGCCAGATATTCCTCAGCCATAGATACGCTCTTGACCGTCTTTATTACTTTGCCTCTTTCCAGCGAAACAACCTTATCGATGAGTATAAACCTCATAGTCCCAGCCATTGTAGTGGTACGCAGTCATTTTTCCAGACTTTTTTCTCTTTTTTGGTGTTTCCAGCATTCAAATATCACCTTCAGCAAGACTAACGCTGGAAAGTTTCACGGAATTTGGTATACTTCTTATCTATGAAGGTACGCAGCGCTAAAACTACCGATGCCAAAGCTATTTATTCTCTGATTAATTCTTATGCAGAGCAGGACAAGATGTTGTTTCGGTCAATGGCTGACATTTACGAGAACCTGCAGGCCTTCACCGTCGCCGAACTCGATGATAAGGTGGTGGGCTGCTGTGCCTTACAGATTATCTGGTCGGACCTGGCGGAGATAAAATCGCTTGCCGTCGACGAGACAAGTAAAGGCACCGGCATCGGCAAAATGCTCGTAACCACCGCTATCGAACAGGCCTGTCAGCTTGGCCTGCCCCGCATTTTCGCACTTACATTAGACCCTGCCTTTTTTGAAAAACTGGGCTTTGAAGTAGCTGAAAAGGATTCCCTGCCGATGAAGGTTTGGAGCGATTGTGCCAAGTGCCCGAAACAGCAAAACTGTGATGAAACCGCCGTCATAAAAGAAATACAATAATCAATTATCAATAATCAATTTTTTATCCTACCTGTCGTCTTTGGAAGAGCGCTACCGCCGACAAAAGTATAGCGGTTGTGTAGCACACGGCGTAGGATGCGCTTATCAGGATATATTTCAGGGGGACCACAATTTCACCGCCCTCACCGCTTTCGTAAATCGCATCGCTTATCCAGAAAATCTGCAAGTTCGGCACCAAAAACCTGCCTATCTTGGCCCACCATTCCGTCTCTGCGAATCTACCGAACGTGTAATCGCTTATAAGGCCTAACAAAAAAATCCCAATACAGGCCGACAGCGTTACCACAATGTTAAACCTTGCCGAAAATGCCACCGCCAGAGCCACGATTATAATTGCAGCTAACAGCAGCAGTATCGCTCCGTAAACATCCAGCGCATTTATACCATTATTCTGCGGATTAAACTGCCAGTTTCGATCGATAAAATATAAGAACACTATATCAAATGTAGCGAATATGCCGACCAGTATGATGGCCGTTGACGAAAACTTCCAGTCATAAACGTAGTTGAAAAAAGCACTTAACAGAAAAGCTGCTGCAATTGTAGTTGCGGCAGTGCCTACGACCGTCCAATCGTGCGTATCGTCCACTGATAGCATCACGCCGTGCCTGATTGCCATCAGCAGAGCTATGGTGCAGATATAATGCGCCAGAGCCACTGCAGCGACCACACCAAAAAATTTCGCAATAATGAATATCGGACGCTGGACCGGCTTACTGAGGACTGTAGTTATCGTCTTATTTTCGATTTCCTCCGCCACAGCCCCGGATGCAGAAAATATTGCTATGAACAAGCTGGCCAAAAACAGCGTAGATAATCCTATCTCTCGCAAGAGTTTATTGTCGTCGTCCATAGTATACATCGCTATGGACGGACTCATAAAGAATAAAAGCAGAGCTGCGACAATTATTACGGCATAGACGGGCTGTCTCAACGTCTCTATAAAGGTGTTCTTTGCTATTACAAATAATTTCTTATGCATTGTTTGTTACTCGGGGCTTAGCCACTCGTTTTTGGCCGCTTTTCGATACACGAACAACTGTTGCGGCAAATTTTAAGTAACAACTTTTTATAATTGTTTCTATGCTAAATAAACGATGTTTACTATTATATTATACAACTTCTAACGCGTAAAGAGTTTGCATATATTGAATATATACCGTATTCTGTGGTTTTTGTTTGGTTTGAGGTACAAAACCGGGATAGACAATGGCAATATCGTCCAAACGTGCTGAATATGTGGCTCGGGTATCTTTGATTTTAAGCGTTGTGTCTTTCGGCGTTGTCTTTTTTGTGGGCCGATGGAGCGGGTTCTTCGCGCTTTCTGAAGTTAGTTGGCTTATCCTCTCGGCAGCTTTGATTTGGTTTGTTCTCGCTATTCAGTTTCATCAACGTGCCTTGGCCGAGCAGGAAAAGCTCGATATAAGCCAATTGGCCGAGAGCAAGCAGGACTCCACAATATTCCAGGCAGGGGGGGAACGGGCTGTTATGTTTGCCGTTGCTCAACGCCGGCTCGATTTGCTCGAAAAATGGTTCATTCCCATATTCTCAGCAATTATAGCTGCTTACGAGGTAGCCATTGGGCTATATTTATTAAAAGCCGTTCTGACCCCCGCCGATTTCGAACCACAGCAGCCTTTGGTTTGTGCCGCTTGTATGACTGCCGTAGCGTTCGTCAGCTTCATAATTTCCCGCTACGCTACTGGTATGTCATCTCAGCCGCAGTGGAAACCCTTAAGGGCCGGCGGTAGCATTTTTCTCGGTATAGCTATTTTATGTTTTGCTCTGGCTATCAGCTTGGCACTTGTGCAATTCAGGACTTTCGTCGTAATAAATGTAATCGAATTTGTCGTCCCAATCTTACTGCTTCTGCTCGGTGCAGAAACCGCACTCAATATCGTCCTCGATATCTACCGACCAAGACTGAAAGGCCAATATGCCAGAAGCGCTTTTGACAGCAGGCTGCTGGGGACTATAAACGAGCCGGGCGGCATATTCCGAACCGCCGCAAGCGCCATCGATTACCAGTTCGGCTTTAAAGTCTCTCAAACCTGGTTTTATAAACTCATCGAAAAGGCAATTGCACCTTTGGTTCTTTTTGCTGTGGTGACCCTGTATCTGTTGAGTTGTATCGTTGTAGTAAATCCGAACGAAGAGGCAATAATAGAGCATCTCGGCAACCCTCTGAACCACGCCGGCCAAGTCAGGCTCGCCAGGCCCGGATTGACTTTCAAATGGCCCTGGCCCATCGATATCGCATATAAGCATCCCACGAAAATGATTTCGGAAATCAGCATCGGTTTCGTCCCGAAGTACAAACCGGGTACTCACGAATTGGACCGTGAGCCGCTGTTATGGGGCAAAGCTCACTATGAGCAGGAATACCTTCTGCTTGTCGCCGGTGAACAGACAATCACCAAACCAACACCAGGTGCCGTCCCTGTAAGCCTCATCATTGCTACTGTTCCCGTTCAATACAGAATAAAGGACTTATATTCTTTCATTTATACTCATAATGAGCCGGAGAAAATGCTCGAGGCTATTTGTTATCACGAGCTTACTAAGTTTGCAGCCAGCGCAAAGATAGAAGTGAATAACGAAGCCAATATAAACCAGAGCCTGCTGGGAGCCGGTCGCTCCGAAGCCAAGCGCACTTTAACCAATCGTATTCAGGCCGCCGCTGACGAAGCCGGCCTGGGTGTTGAAATCGTGTTTTTGGGCCTCCAGGGAATTCACCCGCCGCCCGAAGTCGCAGGAGATTATCAAAAAGTTGTTGGAGCCGTTCAAAAGAAACAGGCGCTCATCCTCGACGCTTATGCACAGCGCAACAAGGATCTGAGCGCCCTCGCAGGTTCTGTGGAAGAAGCTGACAGGCTTTATACCCTTGCGGCCAAATATCAGCGGCTTAAAGAAAAAAATCAGCCGAAGGACCTTGAAAAAATTGCCAGCGATTTAGATTTGGCATTCGCAGAAGCAAAGGGCGATATCTTTAGCGAATTGCGAAAAGCACAAAGCTATGCCTTTGAAAAGTCAACACTTGCCAGTGCTACAGGACAACGATTTGCCAGCCAGCTTAAAGCATACAGAGCTGCAAAAGAAATTTATAAACAGGAACAGAAATTAGCTGCCTTTGAGGAAGCCCTCGAAAATATACGAAAATATGTTGTAGTAGCCGACAAGAATGATACACAGGTTTTTATATTCGATGCCCAGGAAAAACTAACGCCAAGTTTATATGAATTAGGTGGCTACGAGGAGAGCACTAAAAAATGAAAAATATAGTTGTTACAATTTTTATCGTATTGATAGTTGCCGTTATGGTGCTGTATTTTATCTCGTTCCAGGTCAGGGAAATAGAATCTGCCCTGGTAACCACCTTCGGCAAGCCTACCCGTCCAATCACCGAGCCTGGCTGGTATTTTAAATGGCCGGTTCCAATTGAGCGCGTTTACAAATTTGATTCCCGAATGAGGGTCTTCGAAGCCGACCTCGGCGAGACAACAACCAAAGGGGCTGTGCCAATCATAGTAAATACCTTCATCGTCTGGAAAATCGCCGAGCCGCTCGTATTTTTCAATGCCGTTGGAACCATCAAGGAAGCCGAAAACAAACTGCTCAGCCAGCTCAGTGATACGCAAAATAAGGTAATCGGCAGGCATTACTTCGCTGAATTTGTGAACAGCGACCCCTCAAAAATACAATTCGAAGATATCCAAAACGAGATGCTTGCCGACCTTAAGCAGCCCGTCAGAGCCGATTACGGCATTGAAATCAAAACACTCGGCATAAAACAGCTTAAAATCAGTGAGGACGTCAGCAAAGACGTCTTTGAACGAATGAGAGCTGAAAGAAACCGCAGGACCGAAGCTACTATCGCCGAAGGAAACGCCGAGGCCGTCAGGATAAAAACCGACGCCGATTCAAAAAAGACGGAGTTGCTCGCCGCTGCAGAGGCAAGAGCGAAGGCTATACGTGCTGAGGGCGACGCAGAAGCCGCAAAATATTATAAATTGCTCGAGGAAGACCCCGACTTCGCAATATTTCTGCGGAACATCGAAGCCCTTAAGAAATACTTGGAGAAAAGGTCAACTATTGTTTTTAGTGCCGATACAGAACCGTTCGAGCTGTTAAAACAAATGCCCGACATCAAACCGAAAAAGTAATCTCGATGATGTCGGCCGGGACATAAATAGGTTACTATGGCAGAACAAAATAATAAATATCTGATACCTCAATCACCCGGAAAGCCCGCTGCCGATGATTTTGATGCCGCCGGTAAAGCTCTCTCGGAGGCATTGCGAATCAGCTTTATTATCCTGAAGGTAATAATGGTTGTGCTTGTTGTTGTTTTTCTCGTCTCGGGTTTTAGAACCGTTGAGCCTGACGAGCAGGCGCTTGTTTTGAGATTCGGAAAGATTTGTGGTGTAGGAGAAAAAAGAATCCTCGGGCCGGGATTGAAGTGGATTTTCCCGTATCCGATAGAAAAAATTGTAAAAATCCCCGTAGCTAAAAAGCAAAATTTGCCTATTAACTCGTTTTGGTATTACCAGAAGCCGAAGGAATTTCTCCCTGAAAGCCCGACAACCAGAATCCGCGTTCCGGCGACATTAAACCCTGTAATCGACGGCTATTGTATTACCCGAAGTGAAGAACACAACCGAGTTGTTGCTGATTCTACCGGAAGCGACTATCATATCGTCCATTGCAAATGGCAGCTAACTTATAAAATTGACGATCCTGAACGATTCTTTAAAAATACCTATACAGATGACGCAAAGCCGGGACAAAGCTATGCTGATGTTATAACAAAAAGTGTAAAACCGTTATTGGAGCATCTGTTCGAGGATGCGGTTGTAACCGCAATGGTTAACTACACCATTGACGAGGCGATTTCAAGCCAGGATAGAATCCCAAAACACGTAAAAAAATTATTGCAGGAAAAATTAGACCGGATAGAAAGTGGCATAGCAGTTGTATCGGCACAGCTCACCGACATAACCTGGCCTCGGCAGGTTGATAGAGCATTCCTGGCCTCTATCAAGGCGAGTCAGGAAAGTCAAAAGACCATTAGCCAAGCAAAGGGCTATGCTGAAAACACTCTTAACGAAGCCGCAGGCCCCGTTGCCGCCCGGCTTTTTGAAGCTCTTAAGGATGAAACTACACCCGAAGAGGAAAAAGAATTACTGTGGCCTCAGTTAGCCGGCCAGTCTCAGGAAAAAATCGCCGGCTCCAGGGCATATAGAACGAAAGTAGTGGAAACCGCCAAAGCAAATGCAGAATACCTCCAAAAACTACTGCCCGAATACCGCAAACGACCTGAACTCGTTGTTCAAAAAATCTATCAGGACGCTATTGAATACGTCCTTAACAACGTAGATGAGAAAATTATAATTCAACCTACTGAAGGTACCAGGGGCAGGGAGATTAGGATTCTCCTGAACAGAGACCCGGCGATAAAACCGAAATCTGAAGAAGAAAAATAATATTATGATACGATTCGTATAATATGGCTCATAGTCATTTACATCTGAAAGAGAACATCGCCGCTGAACATACCCGCGGCAAGCAGATTCGCGTAAGTATGGCCCTTGTAGGAACTTTAGCGGGGGGGATGCTTCTGTTAAGTAACCTTGTAGCCAGGTCCAGGTTTCTCTATGGCAGCGATAGTTTTCAAGCCGAGTCCCTTGCTATGGTCGGCGCAATACTGCTTGGGGCACCTATTGTCCTGCACGCGATAAAAAGTTTTATAAAAAAACAAATGCATATGGATGAATTGGTGGCCCTGGCAATAATCGCCGCTTTTGCCACGCAAAACTATGTCACCGCAGGGGTCGTCGCATTCTTTATGCTTATAAGTCAGCTTATAGAAAGTCGAACTGCTCTCGGTGCACGTGCTTCCATTGAATCGCTCATCAAACTCACGCCTACCAGAGCAAACCTTATCGAGCAGGGCGGTTCTGAAAAAGAAGTAAAAGTCAGCGCACTTCGGCCAGGCGATTGCATCCGGGTTCGGCCGGGCGACAACATATCCGCCGACGGTGAAGTTACAAAAGGTCTTAGCTCCGTTAATGAAGCAACGATAACCGGCGAATCCCTGCCCGTCGATAAGGTGCCGGGAATGCAGGTCTTCGCCGGAACAACAAACCTTACAGGTGCACTCGATATCACCGTAACAAAAGCCGGAAAAGATACAACTCTCGGAAAAGTCCAGTCATTGATTATACAAGCCGAGCAGACGAAGATACCGATTATGCGTATAATTGACACCTATGTTAAGTGGTACACGCCGACCATACTGATGATTGCAGGCATCGTCTTGTTCTTCACCAGCGATATTAACAGGGCGATTACGATACTTGTTATTTCCTGCCCCTGTGCGCTGATTTTAGCGACCCCGACGGCGATGGTCGCAGCAATTTCAGCCTCAGCAAGGCTTGGAATCCTAATAAAGAATGTCGCTGACCTTGAGATTGCCGGGAAGATGACGGCGATGGTCTTTGACAAGACCGGCACAGTAACGACCGGCCGGCTGTATGTGACAAAACTAACGCCCGCTGAAAATGTTGAGCCCGCTGAATTGTTGTCAGTCGCTGCTTCCGCCGAACAGATGAGCAAGCACCCCGCAGCAAGGGCACTACAGGAGGTAGCAAAAGAGGCAAATCTTACACTACCTGCGACGGACAATTTTAAGGAAACCCCCGGCAAAGGCGTAACTGCACTCGTTGACTCCGCTGAAATCATTGTTGGCAGAGACATGTTTCTGAAGGAAAACAACGTCGATATGACCAATGTTTCCGACCCGGCCCTCCACGAAGAGCAGGGCTTTAGCACTCTCTATGTGGCAAAGGATTCAAAGTGCATCGGCTGGATTGGTTTGCAGGATAAAACCCGGCCGGAGGCCAATCAGGCCATTGCCGAGTTGCTTGAACTCGGCATAAAGAGGATAACTATGCTCACAGGGGACAGAGATGATGTCGCCAATCGTGTCGCTGCCGAGCTGGGCTGTACCGATTTTAAAGCCCAGTGTTTACCACAGGACAAACTCTCCATTGTTGAGAAAATCAAAACTGACGGGCACACCGTCGCCGTGGTTGGTGATGGCATAAATGATGCGCCGGCCCTGGCGGCAGGCGACCTCGGCATCGCTATGGGAGCCGCCGGAAGTGATGTTGCTATAAATTCCGCTTCTATTGCGCTTATGAGCAACGATTTGAAGCGATTGCCTTTTCTCATTCGCCTTTCACGAAGAACCAGAGGCATTATCAACCAGAACCTTTTCTTTGGAATTATTTTTATCATTCTTGGTGTAGCCGCCGCCGCTGCTGCATGGCTGCCGACCGTTTATGCTGCCGTCCTGCACTTCATTGGTTCATTGATTGTTGTCTTTAATAGCGCGCGGCTTGTCCGATATGGCGAGGAACTCAGCCACGAACCGTAATCGCGATGCATCAATTGCATCCAATTCGAGATATGAAATTATGGAATACGCTGTTGAAACTTTTTCTTTGACCAAAATTTTCTCAGACTGGTGGGGACGGGACAAGGTTTATGCCGTTGACGACCTGAATTTACAGATTCAGTACAATGAAGTGTTCGGCCTTTTAGGTCCCAACGGGTCGGGCAAAACGACAGCGCTGAAAGTGCTGCTCGGATTGCTTTACCCCACAAAGGGCAAAGCCCTGTGCCTCGGCGGTGACGCCGCCAACCCTAAAATTAGCGCTCGCATAGGATTTATGCCCGAAGAGTCCTATCTTTACAGGTATTTAAACGCCCGTGAAACACTGGACTTTTACGGCAGATTATTTGGACTACCCTCCAAAGTGCGGAAAATGCGCATTGAAGTGCTGCTCGATATGGTCGGCCTAAAAGCTGTCGCAAACAGACCTATCGGAACCTTTTCAAAAGGTATGGCACGAAGAATTGCTCTCGCACAGGCCCTGATAAACGACCCTGATCTCTTAATGCTGGATGAGCCGACAACAGGGCTTGACCCTATCGGAACAAGGCAGATAAAGGATTTAATCCTGGAGCTTGCAAAACGCGGTAAAACAGTTTTGCTTTGCAGTCATTTGCTTGCCGATGTCGAAGATGTATGTGACAGAATTGCAATTCTGTACGGCGGCAAAATACAATCTGAAGGTAAAGTCAAGGAGCTTCTCCGGCAGACAAATAAAATGCAAATTACTACCGGCCACCTTAGTGATACTGCCATCGGGAAAATAAAACAGATAGTCAATAGCGAACAGGCTGACTGTGTTATTACCTCACCAATGGACAAGCTCGAAGCATTCTTCGTCAGAACCATTACTACAGCCCAGCAGCTATCTTTACCCACAAGCGGTGCAGTTAGTACCACTCAAATCGGTCATTTTCTCGCCCCTCAAACCCATCCCGAAAGCTTACTCGATAAACTTGTCTCCACGCCGGTATCACGGCAAGGTCTCTCAAAACCTCCGACAACTAAGCAAGTCGTCCGCCCTGAACCCGCTGAATCCAAACCTGATGAGCGGTTACTTGGCAAGCTAACCGAGCAGACCCCGCCGGCCGAATCCAAACCCGTCGATAAAACAAAACCGGTTGAACCCAAAGCACCTCAGAAAGAGCAAATCAAAAAGAGCATTTTAGACCAGCTCACAGACCGCTCATCAACCCAAAATGACAATAAACAGCAATCTGACAAACCACAGACAGGAGACCCCGGCAATGCGTAGTATCTGGGCTGTCGCCACGAATACCTTCAAACAAGCTGTCAGGATGAAAATTGCTGCTGTTTTTATAATCTTACTGATTGTTCTGCTGCCGACTATGGCTGTTTCGATGACGGGTGATGGCACCTTGAAAGGCAAACTCCAAACCTTTGTAAGCTACGGCTTTTCGCTCACAAGTCTGCTGCTCTCTTTGCTCACGATAATAGTTTCAGTTTATTCATTAACCAGTGACATCAACCAAAGACAAATATACACCGTTCTTACCAAGCCTATTCGTCGTTTTCAGTTTCTTTTCGGCAAATTGCTCGGCATAATATTGTTGGATGTGGTTTTACTCGTACTTTTTTCCACTCTAATATACGCCATTATTATTTACATACCGAAATTCCAAAAAGCAGGTCCTGCTGAACTTGCACAGGCCAACAATGAGTTTTTCACCGCCCGGGCCGGATTAACACCTCCGGAAGTCGATGTCACACAGGAGGTAATTGACACCTATAACCGGCTTGCAGAAACCGATCAGCTGCCGCCCGATATCATTGAAAATAAAACCTCACGTGAAGATTACATCGAAGCCCTTACGCATAATATAAAACTTGGTAAACGAGCTGTTGCGGTTGGTCACGACCTGGCGTGGGAATTTAAAAACATTAAACCTCTCGAGCCCGGCCAGAGCTTGTTTATAAGATTCAAATACAATGTTTCGGTAAATCCGCCCGACCTGCAGATAATCAGCAAATGGTTCGCAGGTGATGACAGGCAGGTCAAATATGGTGCGAATGTCCAGACACCGATTTATACTTTTGACCGCAAAGACCTCATTCGCACTTTTCATGAGATAGAGGTCCCTGCCGACGCCGTAGCGGAAGATGGCTATCTGGCTGTCGGATTCTTCAATGTCCCCTTGAACGACACAGTTGTAATCTTCCCGACCGAGGACGGCCTGGAAGTGCTTTATAAAGCCGATACCTTCTACGCTAATTTCCTAAGAGCTGTTCTTTTAATCTTGTTCCGTCTGATTTTCCTTGCTTGTTTGGGAATATTAGCCTCGACTTTCCTCTCATTTCCCGTAGCTATATTACTTTCTCTTGCAATCTTCTTCATCGGAACCATCAGCGGCTTCTGTTTGGAATCCTTTGATTTTCTAAGCAGAAACCTAAGCAGCGTGTATTCCTATACTGTCAGGCCCATCGTTCAACTCTTGCCGCAGTTTGATAAATTCAGTCCGACAAAATTCCTGGTTTCTGCGCGATTATTGAGCTGGTCTTTATTGGCCAAAGTCGTCTTTTATTTGATTTGTATTAAGGCCGCTTTATTATGGCTTGCAGCCCTACTTATTTTCCGTTATAAAGAAATTGCAAAAGTTATTGTTTAAAAAATATCTCTGAAGCTCTTTGGATTCTAATCTTCACTTTTCCTATGCGTTTACGTGACACAATAATTTGGTCTGTTTGTATTATACTCGCTGCCTCATTGTTCATTACCGCCGGAATGCAGCTTGATTTCATAAATTCCCAGCGAAAGGAAATGAAGTTGATAATCAACGAGCCACTTGAAAACGCTCCGCCTTCACTGGCATTCGCAACTATCGCTCTGGGTGCTTTTCGAGGTCTGCTCGTGGATATCCTGTGGCTGCGGGCAGACAAACTTAAAGACGAGGGTGAATTCTTCGACGCCAAACAGGTTGCGGAGTGGATAACCATTTTACAGCCACGTTTCGCTTCTGTCTGGGAGTTCCATGCCTGGAATATGGCTTATAATATTTCTGTCGCTATGCCGGCAACTCAGCCTGAAGAACGATGGCGATGGGTCAAAAATGGCTACGAGCTGCTTCGCGACCGGGGTATTCCATTAAACCCTAAAAGCATTTTGCTCTATCGTGAGCTGGCCAGAATATTTCAGAACAAAATGGGTTTCGTATCGGACGATGCGCACAAATACTACAAGCTGCAGTTGGCGATGGCCATGGAGCCCCTGCTTGGACCGGCAGATGACCAGTATTTCAAGGCGCTTGCCGAGGCTCCAACCGACTGGGGGCAAATTATAAAAGACCCTGATGTCGCTCTGCTGATCACAGCCTTAAAATCTGCCGACAAAACATTCGAGAACGATAACGATTTTGTGGGCAATTATTTATCTTTAAGACAAAACCCCGCCAGATTCAACCCTGATGCCTTTAAAGTAATAAACAACTTCAGAGGCACCGAGGCCATCGAGAAATTCGATATTTTCGCCAAGGCTTACCATTTACGAAACACCTGGAAACTTGACCCGCTCTTAATGCAGCAGTTAAACTCTACTTTTGGCCCTATCGACTGGAACGACCCTAACAAACATTTGCCTTTGGATTGGAGGCACCCGGACACCCACGCAATCTACTGGGCAGCCAAAGGCTTACAGGTAGCCAGTAAAGAGGAATTCTCTGTACCTGAAATTCACACCGACCGTATCATAAACCACAGTATGCAAAACCTCTTCCGCAACGGAAAAATATTTATCTATGATGTGCCGGTCGAAACACCTTCGGACTCTTACTCGCAAACACCGTCCTACTTCGGCTCGGCATCGCGGCAAGACAAGCAAACAAAGATAGAAAAAGGGATATTCTTGCGCCCGGATTTGAGAATGTTTGAGCCATACAACGAGGCCATACTGGCGAGAATCGAAAAATACGATTATCTAAAGGACATTAAATCGGGTAGCCTTGAATCCCTCAAAATCAGCCACCGAAATATGCTCAGAAACGCCGTTTTTTCCTTCTATCAGGCAGGTCATATTAAGTACGCTCAAAAAATCTACGACCGGATGAGGGAGCTTTACCCACAGGAAGAATTCAAAGTCCCTCTCGTTATCTACATCAGAAATCGGCTCCGTGAAGAGCTTCAGCACACTACCGTAGATAACGCAAAGGAAATGGTGGAACTGATGTTGCGGGAGAGCTACTTCAGATATGCTATGCACGACGACGACGAGGCGTTCGGTAGAGAAAAAATGGCAAAAGAAGTTCACGACCATTACCAGTCGCCGCGCGTGGACGAACACAGGATTGACCTGCCCGACTTCACTTTGTTAAGATACCTTGCGCTTATAGACTTTTTGAACGACCGGCAGTATCCTCCGAATATGAGGGCGGCCCTGTATAACCGAATAAGGCTGGAAAGGCCGGAACTCGCCGAGCAGCTCGAAAAGCAGGAGGAAAAACTCTTTAAGAAGCTCAAACAGTCAAAATGACCTTTGGCCAAGAACGCGCGCTCTTCGTATGCATAATGAACTTTTGCAGCAACTGACACCTTCACAAAGCACAGCTGTCTTTCACGTCCATGGGCCGTTGCTTGTCCTTGCCGGCCCGGGCAGCGGCAAAACCCGTGTTATCACTTATCGAATCGCCGCACTTATCGACTCAGGCATCAAACCATACAATATTTGCGCCATAACATTCACAAACAAAGCCGCCGACGAGATGCGCCAAAGGGTAGTTGCCCTCGAAACTCCCGCCGGTGCCCATATCAGCACCTTCCACTCTTTCTGCGTCACCATATTGCGCCGATACGCGGACAAGGCAGGCATAAAACCCGGCTTTAGTATCTATGATGAATCCGACCAGGCTAAGTGCATCAAGCAGGCCGTGACAGATTGCGAGCTTGACACCACTAACTTTCCTCCAGCTCGAATGCTCGATGCAATCTCCACGCGTCTGAAAAATAACCTTATAGACGTCGACACTCTTAAGGCTAATGCTGATGATTTTTTTAGCGAAATGTTAGCCAGGATATATGACCGCTATCAGGGCATCTTAAGTGAAAATAACGCCCTGGATTTTGACGACTTACTGATGAAAACCGCTTTTCTGCTCCGCGACCATCCCGATGTCTGCTCCGAGCTTTCGAATCGTTTCAAATTCCTGCTCATCGACGAATACCAGGACACCAATCACGCCCAGTATAATATCGCCAGAGCGCTTGTCTCGGCGCACGGCAATATTTGTGTAGCAGGCGACCCTGACCAGTCCATCTATCGCTGGCGAGGCGCCGACATCCGTAACATTCTGGATTTTGAAAATGACTGGCCTGATGCCGCTGTCGTCAAGCTCGAGGAAAACTTTCGCAGCAAACCTGAGATACTTGAGATAGCCGACAGGCTGATTGCGGAAAACCGAAATAGAAAGCAAAAAACGCTCATCCCCACAAAGCCGCCGCCTGCACACGTTGCCATAACCGCCTTTGAGGACGAGCTTGAAGAGGCCGAAGCCGTCGCTCAACGTATAATGGAACTGACCGGGGAAGGTGCTTTTCTAAAAGATATGGCCGTATTTTACCGTGTCAATGCCGCCAGCCGTGTCCTCGAAGAGGCATTCATCCGAAATAAAATACCATACCAGATTATCCGGGGTGTGGAGTTCTACCGCAGGAAAGAAATCCGGGACCTGCTCGCCTACCTGAAAATCCTTGTCAATCCCGATGATGAAGTAGCTCTTCTGCGCATTATCAACACACCTGCCCGCGGCATAGGAAAAACTACAATCGACAAAATCTACTCCTTCGCCAATCAGAATAATATCACCTTCTTTGATGCCCTCAAAAAAGCGGTGCATATCGATTCCCTTTCTAACGCTCCGAAGACTAAAATCGCCGCCTTCGTCAAAATGCTCGAGCAGTTCAAAAAAGACATTATAGGTAAGGTTGCGCCGCTTGCCGAGCGTATCTTTATCGAAACCGGCCTGGAAAAATCACTCCGGGACTCTGGCACTGAAGGACAAAATGCCATCGACAATGTCAATGAGCTGATAAACGCCGCCGCTCAATACGACCAGCAGGCCGAAGACCCCTCACTGCCCGATTACCTTCAGCAGATATCGCTCGTCAGTGATATCGATGCGTATGATACCTCCGGTGACCGTGTTGCTTTAATGACCTTACACACCGCAAAGGGCCTGGAGTTCGAGAATGTTTTCATTGTCGGTGTTGAGCAGGGCCTGTTGCCGCACGAAAGAAGTAACACCGATGACCAGGAAGAGCTGGAGGAGGAGCGCAGACTCTTTTTCGTCGGTATTACCCGTGCCAAGTCCGGCCTTCATATAAGTTACGCTCAATACCGTAAGATACGAGGCCAGCAGCTTCGAACGATACCCTCGCAGTTCCTTTTCGAGCTTGGAACCGACTTCACGGATTTAGCTCAGGGAAATAACGACTTGTCTGATATTTCGCAATACACAACACGCAATACGCAATACGATTTTGCCCCCGGCCAGCCCGTCCGTCACAATTTTTTTGGCCGTGGTATCATCAAGGAATTCATCGATATGGGCGAAAACAGCGTCGTCGTCGTTAAATTTAACACAGGACAAACAAAATCGCTTATGCTAAAATACGCCAACCTCTCAAAGTTATAAAAAATCTGTCAAAGGCAGCTAAAAAATGGGTAAAGTTCAGACATATGAAAATACTGACAAACCAACAAAGAATCGCTTCTATGCTAAGATGGTTTTAATCATATCTTTGATTATAGCAGCATTTTTAGTTATTAAAACGATCTCAACCACAAAGCCTCAAATAAAATTTAACTATATTACTGAATACAACAAAGCTGCTAAGCCTGTCAACTACGACCCAAATGACAACGCAGCGCCATATTACCAAAAAGCACTTGAGTTATGTGTGGAACGACCGGAACAGATAAGCAAAGCAGATATTAAGAGCTGGCCGAAAGACCTTCCTGAAGACAAACAGCTTCTGCTTCAAAACTGGGTTTCCACTAATAGCAACGCCCTCGAACAATTAGAACTCGGAACCCTGAAACCTTACTATTGGCTCGAATATCACGGAAGTTCGATGTGGGATATTGCAATGCCGCCCCTGAAGAAAATAAAAAGCTTAACGTCTGTGCTTTGTTTACAGGCAAAGCTCAATGCGGCAGGAGGTAATTTCGAAGCAGCTTTTTCAAACCTGTTGGTATGTTATAGATTTGGTATGCACCTCACTGGTTCAAAAACCGTAATTGAACAATTAGCAGGCATAGGCATTAGCGCAAATGCAGTGCTAAATGGCCTTGAAATCCTCGATAAAACAAAACCAGACTCACCTTTATTGAAAAATTTCCAATCGCAGCTTGAATCGCTTACTGACAGGCAAAGTTACGCTATTGATTTCACTGCTGAAAAATTTCTGGTTTATGACGGCATCCAGCGAATATTTACTGATGACGGCAAAGGTGGAGGCCGTTTTTACTATGATAGCCAACTGGTATCTGAAGAAGACAGAGACGATTGGGAGAAAATGGACAGACGAGAAACTGATAAACTCGCCCATAAGGTCTTTGAATATTTGGATTTTGCCACCCATCAAACACCGTACTGGTTGCATAAGGAAGGAAAGGACCCTGAAAAAGTTGCAGAAGAAATGACAAAGGATAATCCTCTTTTGAACATATTAGCACCGGCCCAGGCTAAAACCCTGCGGACCTTTGCCAGAATTAAAGTTCATACCGATGCGTTGATAGCAATGATTGCTCTTTTACGATACAAAGCCGAAAAAAATTGCTTGCCTGAAAGTCTTGACCGGCTCGTCGCAAATGGTTATCTAAAAAGATTGCCGGTTGACCCCTTCAGTGGCAACCCATTGGTTTACAAACAAATCGGCGATGATTTTATACTTTATAGTTTCGGAGAAGACTTCGACGATGACGGCGGAACACCAAGTGAATGGGGCAAAGGTGAACAAGGCGGCGACCAGGTCTTCTGGCCGATAAGCAGAAAAAAAGAGTAAAAATAGTGTCTCCGTGCCTAAACTCAATTAAGGAATATATTAGTGTCAGAATCACAAGTTAAATTATACTACAAAAACACTACTGTGGAAATCATAGGTAGCGAGCACGGCATAACTGACGCTCAGCTAAAAATCCTTGCTGAAAAAACCTCGCCGTTAATCTCTCAGTTAAACGCCGAAAGAAAAGCTGGTAAAACACCTTATAGAGAACTGCCATTCAACAAAGAAATTGCCGAAAGAGCCAAAGCACTTGCTGCTGAACTTAAAGGCAGATGTGAAAATCTTGTTGTGCTCGGTATTGGCGGTTCCGCCCTCGGCAACATCGCTTTGCAAACAGCACTAAATCCTTATATGTACAATCTCGACGATTCGCAACGTCCCGGCCCGCGTCTTTTTGTCTTCGACAACATTGACCCGCCGCAATTAGCTTCGTTTTTGGACTGGCTCGGCGACAAGCTCGATAAGACCATATTTAATGTCATCAGTAAATCCGGCCAAACCGCCGAGACCGCCGCCCAGCTTCTAATTATCCGCAAATTACTTTCAGATAAACTCGGCCCTGATAGTTTCAAAAACCAGGTAGTTGCTACCACCGACCCTGAGCAGGGGACACTGCGAAAAATCGTTGCAGAAGACTACCTGCAATGCCTCGAAGTACCGCAGGGCGTCGGCGGCAGATTCAGCGTCCTAAGCGCGGTGGGCCTCTTTAGCGCTGCTATGTGTGGTATTGATATCGATTCGCTCCTCGAAGGTGCCCGTGATATGGATAAAAGGGTCAGCGATGAGGATTTCTTCAATAATCCCGCTGCAATCAACGCCGCAATTAACCACCATTTTTACAATCAAGGCAAAAAGATTTCTGTAATGATGCCATATAGCTTTGCTCTCAAAGACTTGGCTGATTGGTACCGCCAGCTTTGGGCTGAAAGTCTTGGAAAAGCTCGCGCTTTGAATGGCAGCGAAGTCCACATCGGCCCAACACCAATCAAGGCTATCGGCGCCACCGACCAACATAGCCAGGTGCAATTGTATCGTGAAGGACCAAACGACAAATTGTTCACTTTCCTGCAGGTCGATAACTTCAACAAGGACCTCGAAATAGGCCCAGCCCCCGATTGTGCCCCCGAGCTTGGCTTCCTTGCCGGTAAAAATTTGAGCACGCTGCTCAACAGTGAAAAGAAAGCAACCGAATTCGCCCTTTTACAAAGCAATCATCCCTGCCTTACTATCATTTTCCCTCAGGTAAATGCTTATACGGTCGGCCAGTTTATCTACTTATACGAGGTAACAACCTCTCTTGCAGGCGCACTATTCGGCGTCAACCCTTACGACCAGCCTGCCGTCGAGCTGGGTA
>Ga0315548_1000261_pt1 | contig 49466 bp, 50 predicted proteins | sample SalMarSW160110MG_2_FD_202540 | JGI IMG/M metagenome (GOLD analysis project Ga0315548, IMG submission 202540) | Salt marsh sediment microbial communities from the Plum Island Ecosystem LTER, Massachusetts, United States - Salt Marsh Sediment SW1601-110 ... | reverse complement strand
TGTATAACCTACACTTTCCCAACAAAGCCACAACCACCTTCTGGAACTTAGTCAAGCTATCAGAAGGATATCTCCACCCCCTGAAGAATCAAGACTTTTTCTCATTATAAACGTGAGATTAATTTGGGGTTGTGGGATGGGTTTTAAACGACAAAAAATTTAGTGTGTTTTGTGTGTTTAGTGGTTAAATAAACTGGTTTTTTCTTTGTGCTCTTTGCGGGCTTTGTGGTTCAACTAATCACCCGAAGGGTTAACATACACGACCTTCTCCCTTTCCATTATCACAGTCCCCTTAGAAAGGCCTTTCGCGCCTCGTACGTATCTTTTCAGGGCGTATGACACAGGAACTGTCTTGGAATGTTTCAATTTACTGAATTTTGCCGCATAATAAGCAGCCGCATGAATGTCCTCGATTTGCGGAAATTTGTTTTTATCTTTGACTCGTAAGATTGTATGTGAACCGGGAGCGTTTTTAACATGTAGAAATACATCGTAAGGTCTTGCAAAAGAGAAGGTTAATTCGTGATTGGCTTCGGCACTCTTACCTACTAAAACTTTTAATCCGTGTGAAGTGGTAAATACGCGAAATTTGGAAGGAAAGACTTCTTCCTCGGTTTCTTCTTTTTCTTTTTTATAAAATTCTTTAAACTCGGTTAAATCTTCGGACATGTTTAATTTTTCTCGTTTTTTCTTCAGAGTTTCCAATTCCTTTAAGATTTTCTTCTTTCTTTGTTCATCGCTTTTAGCTTTTCTTTTTTCTTTCTTAAAAAGTTCAAAGAAGTTTTGAGCGTTTTCCATTATGGAAAGAGACCGATCGATTATAATCTCTAATTCGTTATTTAAATAGTTGAGAATCACTTTATCTTTAGAGAAATCAATAACTTCCCGATAAGTAAGTATCGCATCTCCCATTTGTTTATATACGGAAAAATCTTTAGGTTCACTTAATTGCCTCAGAATCTCTTCGTTTTTTAGTATTTGCTTTTCTACCTGTGTTTCTATAATTTCTCTAAGTCTTTTCCTTTCTTCTTCCCTACTCTTTTCTTCAAAATAGTATATGATTGCTTCATTCATAGTAGGGAATTTTTTACCTTCCGGCAGAGTAAACGGAGAAAGGATATCGTCATAGACCGTCGGACCGAATTCCCGTATCGAAAACGAATTTACGAAATCAATACCTTTAAGCCTTAAGCTCTTTATATATCCAACAGTCAAACCCTTAATTTTTTCCTCATCTATTATTGCATCGATAAGCTCCGTACGAGATGCATTTAAAAGATCTAAACCCTTAGGAATAGAAGGAAGTTTATAGTTTTCCTTTTTAACACGTTTGAGAGAATTCAGTATTTTATCACCTCGAAGGAGCAGACAATCGCTTCTTCTTCCGAAAATTTCAAATACTATTTTCAAATCCTCTTCGAGGTTCACGACTAAAACTCTATCGAGTCCAAGCTGCTCGATTTTTAATATTTTTTTGCCCTTAAATACTGAAGAATAGTACCCCTGTCCTTTAATTCTATTAAGGCAAATATATGGACTTCTGGAATTTAAACGTGCAGTTATAAAGTTTTTTTCGAATACTATTGATACTAAATCGCCCTTTCGGACGACATCACTTATTTTTACTTGACCAACAAAATCGAGTTCTTTTAATAAATAATGAAGTGCTATACCCGTAAACATCTTTACCCCCCCACACCTAATAGAAACAACGAATCACACAAATATCACGAATGTTTAAAAAAAAGAACAAAATTAATTTATTTGTGTAATTTGTGCTATTTGTTGTTAAAAAATGGGTGGTTTGGGGGGTTTTTTGACTCATGACTCAAGACTCTTTTCTTCCTCTAACCGCAAAGAAACAAACTCCTATAGAAATAAAATATAAGAAAAATAAAGGCACAGTTGTCACAAACATTGTAACGATATCGATAGTTGGGGTTATAACAGCCGCAAAAATAAGTATGAAGACTATCGCGAATCTCCAATTTCTTGCAAGTAAACCTGGCGAAATCACGCCTAATTTACTTAAAAGGAAGAAACACACAGGCATTTCGAAAGATAAACCGAAACCCGCCAAAATCCATAGAATAAAGCTGAAATATCTTGAAGTAGAAATAAGAGGAACCATAAAATCGGTTTGAAAAGACAACAACATTTTAAGAATATAAGGTAAAAATATATAATACCCGATAACTACACCTCCATAGAAAAAAACGACAAGAGCAATGAGAAGAGGACCGGCAAACCTCCTCTCGTCATCAGTTAATGCAGGTACCACAAAAAGATATAACTGATGAAGCAACAAAGGTAACGAAAGAACTAACCCAGCCATAAAACTAACTTTAATTCTTATAAATAAAGCTTCCTGCGGTGCAAAAAAATAAGTCTTCCCTACAAAATCAGTAAATAACTTTATTATTCGACCGGAAAACGGATAAATAATACCGGTAAAGATTATGAAAAAAATTAGAGATATAATAACTCTTTTTCTTAAATCCTCGAGATGACTCCAGAAATCCTCTTCCATTTATTGCTGATGTTTTATATTTGCCCAGTGTGCGGCACCAATAGCTCCCGCCATATCAGGTAAATCGCCTATTACTATTCGGACATCCTCAAAAGGTCGAGTATAAGAAACAGATTGATTCGCTTCAATTACCTCAATTATTATATTTCCGGCTTTCGTTACACCTCCTCCCAATACAACTATATCGGGATCCAAAGCTTCCATCAGATTTTTAATACCGATGCTAAGATAAAAACCAAATTCATTCACAATTTTTAATGCGGTTTCTTCATCTTCTTTAGCTTTATCGAAAATTTCCTTGACTGTTAAATCTTCTCCTGAAAGATTCTTATAACGGCCTGTAATGCCGTAACTACCAATAAAAGCTTCAAGGCATCCCTTCTTTCCGCAATGACATGCCGGGCCATTTGGATCTATTGTCATATGCCCATATTCTGAAGCAAAACCACGGCCGCCCGTATATACTTCTCCATCTACAATAAATCCACCGCCAATTCCGGTGCCAAGAGTAAGACCTACCACAATTCTACTACCTTTACCAGCCCCATAGAGAGCTTCTCCAAGTATATATGAATCAGCGTCATTAAAAAGATATACCGGACGGTGAGTTTCCTCGCGTAATTCTTCCTGAAGATCCAAATCATGAATTGTGGGTAAATTAGGAGGGCTGTGTACTTTTCCTTCGTTAACAAAACCAGGAAAACCTACACCGATAATTGAATCAGCCTCAAGCTTATAACTCATGATAAGTTCTAAAAGTTCACCTATAATTCTATCAGGCTCAACCGGAATATTTCGAAACTCGGTTATTTCGCCTTCTACTACCAACCCTGCCTTCATATTTGTAGAACCAACATCTATTCCCAAAATTTTTTGCTCTGATTTCATCTTCATTCCCTTATTCTACAAACATCTACTCACTCAAAAACTAAGCCTGCTGGCTGCTGTTATCTTCTTTATCATCATCTTTATTCTTTGATATAAGTGCCTTTCTGGACAGATCTATCTTACCATCATCTCCAATTCTTTTCACTTTAACTCTAAGCTTATCACCAAGTGCAAGCACATCTTCAACTTTATTAACATGATAGTGAGCTATTTCACTTATATGTACCAAACCATCCTTTCCACCGCCAATCGCCACTATAGCGCCAAAAGGAAGAATCTTTTTTACTTCACCTTCATAAACTTCGCCTACCTCGACATCCTTTATGGCTCCTCTAACCATCGATTCAGCTTGCCCAACAGAAAATTTATCATCTCCAAATATAGTGACAACTCCTGTTTCATCATCAATCTCCACCTCGGCACCACTGTCGCGAACTATCTTTTTAATAGTTTTACCGGAAGGACCTATAATCCGTCCTATCTTGTCAATAGGAACTTCTAAAGTAGATATTCTCGGCGCAAACTCTGAGAGAGACTCTCTGGGAGCAGGTATAGTCTTTTCCATTAAATCCAAGACTTTCAATCTGGCTTCTTTAGCCCTCTTCAATCCTTCCCTTACAATATCAAGAGTTAAATCTTGAACTTTGGTATCAAGCTGTATACCGGTTATACCCTCACGAGTTCCGGCAACCTTAAAGTCCATATCGCCCATATGGTCCTCATCACCCAAAATATCGGTCAAAATGCGATAATCTTCTTTTTCCTTTATAAGTCCAATCGAAATACCTGCAACATGTTTTTTCACCGGTATACCCGCATCCATCAAAGCCAGCGAAGAAGCACAAACAGTTGCCATTGATGAAGAGCCATTAGACTCAAGAATGTCAGAGACAAGTCGTATGGTATACGGAAATTCTTCTTCACCGGGTATCACCGGCAACAAAGAATGCTCGGCAAGAAGCCCATGTCCTATTTCTCTTCTTCCGGGACCTCTCATAAAGCGAACCTCCCCCACAGAAAACGGAGGGAAATTATAGTGCAACATAAATCTCTTGAAATCTTCACCAATCAAATGGTCTATTTTTTGTTCATCTCTTTTTGAACCAAGGGTAACAGCCGACAAACTAACCGTTTCCCCTCTTCTGAAAATAGCAGAACCATGAGGACAGGGCAGCGTTTTCACCTTACATTCAATAGATCTGATCTCGTCAATTCGTCTACCATCAATCCTTTGTTCTTTCTCTAAAATCATCTTTCTCATAAGTTCCTTCTGCCTATCTTCGATTACCTTTTCGACTTTCCACCATTCATCTTCTTCATATTTTTCTTTAAGATTATCAAGAATTTCTTTCTTCAAGTTTCTCCTTTCTTCCTTCGAAGGAGTATTGTTCATTTTATCAATAAAGCTTCCAAATCTTGAACTAATCTCTTCAATCAAATCTTTAGGAATGCTCACAGGTTCAAAAAACTTCTTCGGTTTACCAACTTTTTCAGCAAATTTTTTCTGGAACTGCACTATTTTCTGTATCTCTCTGTGTGCTACTTCTATAGCGGAATAGACGGTACTCTCGTCTACATCATTTAGTTTACCCTCAATCATAGTTACTGCAGACGAAGTTCCGGCAACAACCATATCCATCTGACTTTTCGCAAGCTGCTCTACCGAAGGATTAATTATAAACTGTCCATCAACCAATCCTATCTTTACTGCTCCAACAGGTCCATTGAAAGGAATATCCGAAATTGCAAGTGCTGCAGAAGCTCCGGTAACTGCTAAGGGATGAGTATCGTTTTTCTGGTCGTGCGAAAGGACCATAACAACTAACTGTGTTTCGCAAGCAAATCCTTCTGGCATAAGCGGCCGAATTGGCCTATCTACCAATCTTGAAATTAATATCTCTTTATCAGAAGGTTTTCCTTCTCTTTTGAAAAATCCACCGGGAATTTTACCCGCCGAATAAGTTCTTTCTAAATAATCCACGACAAGCGGAACAAAAGCAAGGCCTTGCTTAGCCTCGTCATTTGAACAAGCAGTGGCAAGCACCATCGTACCGCCAAGAGAAACCATTACCGAACCTGCTGCCTGTCTTGCAATCGTTCCCGTCTGAAAACGGATTTCATTATCTCCAACAATTAAAGAATCCTCGAATATCATAATATTACCTTATCCTCCTATACTCTTATATTTAATTCCTTAACAACTTTCTCAAATTTATTATAATCCTTCCTTCTAAGATAATTAAGCAATTTTTTTCTCTTTGAAGCAAGATTTAACAACCCTCTCTGAGAATGGAAATCTTTCTTATGTTCCTTTAAATGCTCGGTAAGTTCTTTTATTCTCTCTGAAATCAATGCTATCTGCACCTCCGGAGAACCTGTATCTTTCTCGTGCCGACTGAACTTCTTAATTAATTTTTTCTTTTCTTTAGTCGTTACTTCCATTTAGAAACCTCCTTAAGACTTCTTAACGTTTCTTCTTCACTTTTTTTTATATTTTCTCTTAACGATTTTTCCGATGAAAAAAACTTCTTATGCCTTATTAAAGAATAAATAAAGCATTTAATATTTTCATCATATATATTTCCTGAAAAACCCATAATATGGACTTCTATTTTAACGTAATTTATTCCGAACGTTGGAGATGATCCTATATAAAGCATTGCCGGAAATTCACTCTTTTCAACTTCTACAATGGAAGAATATAAACCCTCGCATGGAAGCAACTTATAACCGGAATCCAATTTAATATTGGCGGTAGGATATCCAAGAGAACTACCCACTCCATCTCCTTTAACCACTTTGCCCTCAATCAAATAAGGATGTCCCAGCATCTTATATACACCATCCATATCTCCCATTCTCAACAATTTCCTCACCTCAGCACTTTTAATCGGTTTATCATTCACTTTTACTTCCGGAAAAACAATAACCTCGAATCCAAATTTTTCTCCCATTTTTTTCAAGAATTCTGCATTTCCTTTTCTATCCTTTCCAAAGCGATGATCAAATCCAATTATTACTCCAAGCGGATTAATCTTTTCTTTTATAATAACCTCTGTAAAATTTTCAGCAGACATTTTAGAAATCTCCGAGTCAAAATTTAGAAAAATTACCTCCTTTACGTGATATTTTTCTAAAAAAAAAATTTTCTCGCTCGAGGTAGTCAACAAAAACGGCTTATTTATTTTACCAAGAGAAACCAGCGGATGAGGCTCGTAGGTTAAAACCGAAACATCTCCTCTCTTATTTCCCTCATTTATTAATAGCTGATGCCCAAGATGGACGCCATCGAAGTTTCCCATAGCTAGGAAACCGGAAACAGAAGGCAACCCCTCCAAATTATTGATTAGAGAAGATTTTGACTGGCTGTACTGCATAAATTTCACCTTTACCTATACCTAAAAGATTTCCTCGTTTATCCTTAACCTGATATAACCCTTTTGGATAGAATCCTCTAACTTTACCTCCATGAACAAAATCCCATATAGAATCTTCTCTAAGAGTTACAGTATCTAAATGAGGCAAAGCTTCTCTAAATTCGATTGTATCAAAATTTCCGCATTTAATATCAGATAGCTTCCAAGCATCATCAATTTTATGAGGGCCGACTCTCAACCTGATAAGCCTACTTAAATGTGCACCACAACCAAGTACTTCACCCACATCCCTGGCTAAAGAACGCATATAAGTACCGCTCTCGGCTACACATCTAAATTCCAAAAAAGGCGGAGAAAATTTGAGCAAATCGAATTCCTTCACCAGAACTTCCCTGTGAGGTAAATTTTTAATTTTTTCTCCCTTTCTGGCCCTATTATATAACCTCTCGCCATTTCTTTTCACAGCACTATATAAAGGAACTACCTGATTAAAAGAACCTTTAAAACGAGAAAAAACTTTCTCGACTTCCTCCTTTGATAAATCAGGAACCTTACTTTCTCTTATAATCTCTCCGTCTGGATCATCTGTATCGGTTACCACACCCAATCTTATTGTACCAACATACTCTTTTTCATCACCAATATACTCCATTAATTTCGTTGCTCTACCGAAAAGAATCAATATTAAACCCTCGGCAAATGGATCTAAAGTCCCGCCATGACCAGCCCTCTTAAGACGTAATAAACTCTTAACTTTATTCAAAAGTTCTGTAGTTCTCATACCCGAAGGTTTATTGACTAAGATTAGCCCATCAGAGGGAAAATTGCACTGAGATTCTGTAGTTTGCCGTCTCAAAGTCATATATTTCTTGGTCCACGGAAAGATCAAAATGAAATTTATTATATTGGAAACCCGCTCCAAAAGTTGGCCCTGACCTTTGACCAACCCTATCTGAAAAATAACCAAGCCTCAAAGAAAAAAGATTACTAATGGTATACTCGAGACCTCCTGCTTTCCATGAATCTTCCCATATTTCTTTAAATTTTGTGTATTCAACGCCTATAAGAATTTTAATCAAATCCAGGTTTAAATTTAACTTATGACTCTCCTCCTCTAATAGTCCAAACGAAAGTCCTAATCTCAAAGTTCGTGGGAGCGGATCGGACTCTCCATTTTCCACATAGCTGATATCCGGTCCAAAATTTTGCAAAGCAGCACCAATTCTAAGCGTTCTAAGCCATTTCATACCAAATAAATTAGCATTTATAAAATCATTCCAAATATACAGTAAAGAAAGATCAACAGCCCAGGCCTGTCCGGTTCCTCCGCTTACTGAAGTTTGTGTTATTCTAGAAAGCCACTCAAGCACACTTTCAGGAGCCAGGAAAGAATAGATATATTTCATTCCAATACCTACACCAAAATTATCCGATAATTGTAAACAACCTCCGACCTTAAAAGCAACATCATATGTCGTCCACGGTTCCATACCTTCTTCTCCGGTCTCAGTCTCACCTGTAGTAAGATAGGTCACAGCAAAATCCAGGTTTAGATCTTCCCCTACAGGAAATAACATCGTTAAATATTCGTAATACATACCCGGATACAAACCAGGTAACCAGTTCGCATGTTGAAGCCCTATCTGCCTTTCTTCTTTAAAAGCTAGAGCAGCATCATTATAATAGGTAGAAAAAACATCTCCTTCTGAAGCAGTAAAAGCTCCTCCCATCGAAGTTGCTCTAGAACCAGGAAAAATCATCATAAATACCGCACCCGCTTCAAGAGAACTACCAAAAACACTTACAGGCAGAATAACCAATAAAATAAGGAACGAAAGAATCGGTCTTCTAAACATTAATCCTCCTTTAAAATTTAATCCATACCAATTCTACCATTTTAAAATAATAAAAAAGCCTCATAAGTCAACCCCAAGCTGAGATATACCTATACCCTTAACTCAATTCCGAATTACTATTTACCACTTATTCCCATCTACCATCTAATTTTTACAAATAAAGACAGAAAAAAGTAGACTTAAGTTCCGTCATCTATCCAATATCCAGAAACTCTGCTTTCTTTCTGATTCTATTAATTTCCTCCAAAAATTTATCTTCTGATTCTTTTTTTATTACGCTACTTACGGCATTTCTAACCATACCAACCATACCTCGCATTGAAAAGGGGTCGAAAAACTTAAAATCAGGAAATCCATGCTGCTTTGTACCAAAAAATTCCCCGGGACCTCTTAATTTTAAATCGACTTCCGACAATTTAAAACCGGAAGAAACCTTCTCAAGTGTGCCAAGTCTTAATTTAGCTTTATCTGTAATATCGTCCTGCTCTGCAATCATTATAAAATAAGATTTTTTATCTCCTCTGCCAATTCTCCCCCTTAGTTGGTGGAGTTGCGCAAGTCCAAATCTATCTGCATTCTCTACCACCATAATGTTAGCCTCTGGGACATCTATACCAACCTCGATAACGGTCGTTGATATAAGTACATCCACCTCATTACCTTTAAAAGCTCTCATTATATCATCTTTTTCCTCACTCTTCATCCTGCCATGTAAAATCGCAACTTTTGAGTGAGAAAAAAAAGTGTTTTTAATATTTTCGGCTTCTTCCTCTATAGAGCGTAAATCTAAACTCTCCGATTCTTCAATAAGAGGAAACACAATATAAGCCTTACAATTATCTTTTTTTATTTTTTCTTTTATCCAATTATATACTTCTGTCCTTTTCCGGGATTGCCTCACCCATCTGGTTTTTGAGGGAATTCTACCCGGAAGTGTTTCCTCGATAGACGAAACTTCCAATTCACCATAGACGGAAAGAGCAAGCGTTCTGGGAATCGGAGTGGCAGACATAACGAGAACATCAGGATTACCCTTTTTCTGTGCCATAGCTCGCTCTTCAACTCCAAAACGATGTTGTTCGTCAATAACCACCAAACCTAAATCCGGAATTTCAACATCTTCTTCAAGCAAAGCATGCGTACCCAAAATAATTCCCTTTTTTTTCCTTATTTCCTCCAAGATATTTTGCCTTTTATTTCGTTTCATATTACCAACCAAAAGCCATACAGGAACAGATAAACCGGATAAAAACTTTTTCATGACGGAATAATGCTGATATGCAAGCACCTCTGTAGGAACCATAAAAGCAGCATTGAATTTATTGCTTACCGAGATAAGCATCGCAGCTATTGCAACTACAGTCTTACCCGATCCAACATCTCCCTGAAGAAGCCTGTTCATTGGATAAGATGCACTCATATCCTCCTTTATTTCAGAAAGCACTTTCTTCTGCGAAAGAGTTAAACGAAAAGGCAAAGTCCGGGTAAAATCTTTTTCCAAATCGCATACGATATCAAACAAAATGCCCTTGTTTTCTCTCGATCTTTTCCTTTTAAGAGCTAAAAATAGTTGCATATGAAAAAGTTCGTTAAAAGCAAGTCTTTTTATCGCTTTCAATAAAACATTTTTATCTGAAGGAAAATGAATGTTATATAGTGCTTTATCGAGTGAAATTAAATCGTATTTTTTCAGCATCTCGTGAGAGAAAGGATCTTTAATTTTATCCATAAAATTTTGAAGTATATAATTTATGGTCCTTCTCATAAATCTCTGCCCGAGATCTTTTGTTAGAGGATAAACCGGTATAATCCTTCCTGCATGGATCAACTCGGTGTCTTCTTCACTTAAGAACTCATAATCAGGATTTACAATATATAATCCTTTATAAAATTCAACCTTACCACTAAAGAAAAGACGATCACCTACCTCAAATCTATCTTTAACCCAGGATTGATTAAACCATCTTCCGACAACAATTCCACTTCCATCATAAACCGCAACATCACAAAGTAATTTTCCTTTCCTACTCCTCCTTGAATTAACAGAAACAACTTTCCCTTCAACAGTTACTGCTTCATTAATTCTAATGTCTTTTATGGTCTTAATTTCACTTCTATCTAAATATTTCCTCGGAGGGAGATAAAGAAAATCCCGAATTGTGAAAACGTTTAAACCCGAAAGTAATTGCGCTTTTTTTGGTCCAACACCTTTAATCCATTGAATGGAATCGGAAATTTCTAAAGACAATATTCAAAATTTAAAAGGGCTCTAAACAGAGCCCCTTTTTTTTTAAGATTTACCTTCAATCTTCTAATTTAAAGACAACAGGATAAGCAAGCCGAACTGCCACAGGCTTATCGTTCTGCATAGCAGGACTGAATTTTAACTGATAAGCTCTTTCTTTTGCGATTTTATCAATAGCAGGATATAAGGGTTTTGTTATAATAACATTTCTAACCGTACCCTTAGTATCAATCCATAATTCAAGATAAAGTTTTCCCTCAATTCCCAACCTTCTGGCTACATCTGGATAGATACCTTGCATAATTTTTTCATTTAAAGGTTGCGGAGCAATTTCATAAGCTACAAACCTGGGCGGTTCAAACTCTACATCGGCTTCTTTCTTTTCTAGCCCTGTAAAGTCAGTCTTCTCAATAGTTTCCGCTTCCACCTCTTCGTCGCTCTTGGCTGCAACAGGAAGTTTCGGTTTTGGCGGAGGAGGTGGCTTTACAATATTTTGAAGCTGTGGCGGTAGCTTATCAACTCTTATAGGCTTCGAAAATTCAGGATGATAAGGCTCTCTCTTCATTTCGGGAATAAAGATAAAGCCTAAAATCAAAAATACAAGAGTTGACAAAAAACCAATCCTTATGTGAAGGGGATACTGCTTCTTTAAGTCTATTGTCTTTTTCATATATTTCACCCCCTTGTCTTTCTAGCGGCAAGATGAATCCTTAAGACCGAAGCATCGACAAATTCGTTGAGCACCTCTTCCACAAGCTTATAACCGGTAGCTTTATCAGCTTTTACTGAAACAATTATATCCGGATTTATTTGCCTCTTTCTTGCCATAATGTCAGATATCCTTTCTATGGAAATAAGTGCGTCATCAATGGCAACCATTCCATTCTTCGCAATCCAGACGTGTGATAAATTCGTCGCAGGCATTTTCTCGGCAGCTTCAACCATGGGTATAATTACCTGAAGACCAGTCTCGGCCCTAAAAGTAGTAGTAACCATAAAGAATATCAAAAGTAAAAAAGCTATATCAGCCATTGAGGCTGTTGGTATCGTAGCTTCTACTTTTTCTCTAACGAGTCTCATACGCTCTTACTCCTCTGATGAAGGCGCCAAGGAATATCGATCAGCATCTGCCAATCTTAGTTTATCCAGAGCATTCACCATATATTGATATTGAGCATCCGGGTGAGTCTTTATGGAAAAAATAGCGTCTTTATTCTCGGCAAGAATTTTTTTCACTTCATCTACTAATTGATCCTGACTCACAGGTTCACCGTTAAGTCGAATCTCTCCCTTTTCTTCTACATAGATACGCTGAATATTCTCTGACCTAACCTTGACTTCCGCTCCTTTCTCGGGAAGCATAATCTGAAGGCCGACTTCATTGGCAAATACAGTCGTAACCATAAAAAATATCAAAAGCAGAAAAGCTATATCTGCCATCGAAGCTGTCGGTATTTCCGCACTTTTTGTTTTCTTTTCGCGAAGTCTCAATTACGCCTCCAATAAGGTATCCAATAAAGCGGCAGCACCTTCCTCCATCGATCTAGTATATCCGTTCACCTTTTGAGAAAAGAACGCATGAGCTCCTGAAATCGGAATAGCTAAACATAACCCCGTAGCGGTTGTAATAAGAGCCTCAGAAATACCAGCAGCAACTAAAGTAGCCTCAACCGTACCCGCTAGAGCTATCGCGTCGAAAGCATTTATCATACCTGATACCGTTCCAAGGAAACCAATCATGGGAGCGATATTAGCCAGAGCGGCCAGAATCAACATTCCCCTATCAAGGAAAGCCAATTCCCTTGTAGCGTACCTTGTCATAACTTCCTCAAAAATTTGTTTATCTTTAGTTTTTTTATCCAATTCCTTATATTTTTCTATCGCAGGTCCGAAAACACGCGCGGGTGGAGAAGGAAATTGAAGACAGTACTCAAGAGCGGTAGAAGCCCCATCCTTTTTAAATACTTCTATAAGTTCTTCAGCAAAATCTTCAGGGTCCAATCTCAGGCGTGCAAATGTTATCAATCTCTCAATTACGTAAGCAAAACCAACGATCGCACAAAAAAGTAATGGCCACATAGCCCATTTACCTCTTAAAAAGAACTCAATAGCAGCTTGCATAAAACCTCCTTTTCTTAATTTATAGACAATAATCTGCTTTTAAATAAACGTTATACACAACTTAATACCCTCTTTAAATTTACCTCGAAATCCAACGATAATATATGGTAATTCCAATAAGTGTCAAGAGGCCCGCCCAAAGAATCGAAAACGCTTCGAATGAGTTAGTCCTTAACATTCCTTTAATCAAAGGAAAAAGATCTGCAGGATCAGCAATAGAAAGACTTCTTCCAAAGTACAAAACACGATAAAAATGGATTATAGCCGATAATACTAAAAAAACCGAACCAATAATAGGCAAAACCCATACTCCTTTTTTTTCAATTAGAGAAAGAAGTCTCTTTATAATCAATCCATAAATATAAAGAGAAAGAGTAAAAATAAGTATACCTATAGCGAATAGAATCTCAAAAGGAATATCGACTTTCATCTAACACCTCCCCTTTTCGGACTTACCACCCGTCTGAATCTCAAAGCTCCCAGTAAAGATAAAATCCCCGAAATAAAAAATAACGAATATGCAATTCTACCGATATTAACCGGCATTTTTAAGTTACCCTGAAATACTGAAAATAATTGTAAAACTGCATAAACGAGAACACCGGACGGCGCTATGATGATAAATTGCCACTCTGTCTTTTTTCTCAAAACCTTCTCATATCTTTTAGCGATTATTCCGAAAAGAACAAAAGTAATCCATAAAAAAATCGCTGCTACAATCATTATCCAGCTATTTGAAGTAGCCATCTTAGTAATCTCTTCCGGCAAAGAAACCAGAAAAAGTGAAAATAAAATCATTTTTCCTCCTCTATCTTACGTATTATGTCTTCTTTTAACTTCTTAGCTTTTGAGGGACCAATTATTAAAGAAGCAGCATCTTTAAGCGATTGGGCAACTTCTAAAACTTGATCTTTTGTTGGTTCTTTCCTGTTTATCTCACTATCCTCCATCACATTAGATACTATATCTAAAGAAAAATCACCAAGATACTTACCTGCTATTTCTTCAATACCATCAATAATTTTCGAACTCAAGATAACCTTCGGTACACTAACTTCCTTCTCTTTTTCTTCCTCTTTCTTTCTCTCTTCTTCCGCTTTCTTTTTCGCTTCTTCCTCTGCCTTCTTTCTCGCTTCTTCTTCTGCCTTCTTCCTCTCTTCTTCCTCTGCTTTTTTCTCTTCCGCTGCTTTCTTTTTCGCTTCTTCTGCTTTCTTCTTATCTTTTTCCTCTACTTCCTTTTTCGCTTCTTCTTCTGCTTTCTTTTTCGATTCCTCTTCCGCTCTCTTTCTTTCCTCCTCTTCCGCCCTCTTCCTCTCTTCTTCCTCTGCTTTTTTCTCTTTCGCTTTTGCCCCTACCCTAAGTATACTTCCTTTCTCGTAAATATACTTTAATATTTCCTCAACATTCTCATCCTTACGGGCAACTATACCGAAAAAGTTGTTTCTATAATAAATTATAACTACCTTTTTATCCTTGCCTTGAACTATTAACTGCCGAAAAGGTAGTGTTCCGATAGCATCAAAAGTCTGAGTTAAAACAAGATCTATTCTATCTAAAACCTCCTTCCAACCGTCAAGTTTTCCTACGTACTCTTTCGGCGTACCCAGACTAAAAGTGGCTTCTAAATTAAAATTTTCTTTTAAATCCTTTAAATCTATCATTATTTATTCTTTTTAGTAACTTCACTTATTACTTTCTGAACAATTATTTTAGTCTGCTGTTTACCAAATTCACTTAACGCTTTTTTGACAATAAAGTCGAGCAGTAATTTCATAAATTTGTTTATCTCATCCCTATTTAACCCTTCCGATTTTCCGACCTTTAACTCTACACCTTCTAATTTGAGCAAACCTTTAATCTTATCTTCTTTAGAAAGAGCCGAAAGACCACTCGCTATGTATCCTTTCCACATCTCAGGATCAGAATCCTTAACAAATTCACGCAACAACATATTTAACTGTTCCGCTCTATCTCGTAAAAGTTTGCCTACCTCTGAAGAAACACCCTCCTTCAACCCTTCAAGTCTCGCTCGCACCTTTTCTTCTATACCTTCAACATTCTTTTCCAAAACAAGACCAAGATAATTCCCGTCGAGAGGAACAATAATAATAGTATCCCTGCCAATTCCCTTAATCAGATCTATATCACCGATTTTACAGGAATCAGCTATAATCTCGGCAGCAGAACCGGTAAAAGCAACAAGGTCATCAATATTACCCGGAGTTATCCCTCCACTATTTAAAATCGATCCATCTTCAGAAGACACCAGGGCAAATCCCTTAATATCACTATCTTTTGTCAATTCATCTAATGGAATATCAGGACTCATTCTTTATCTCCTTTAGCTTTTTATTTACCAACAGTTTTCCAAGAACTTCCGTAGCCTTATCATGTAAATAATCAAGTGTCTCAGAGAAAAATTCCTTGGTTTTTTCAAGATCTAAAGAAAACCTTTTATTATCTATATTCAACTTCTTACCATTTAAAGAGACTGCTTCTTTCACTTCATATTTGTCAATTAGTTCATTTAAGCCCTCCATCCATGGACCGTCACCAAAAGCTTTTAAAAAAGCATTCATATCTTTGAGTCCTTTTTCGAGAATCCTTTTTCTTTCCTCCGGATCATACAACAAGGATTCTTTAAATAACCAGGATAAAGCTTTCAATGTATCTAATTCCGAAAGAGAACTCGCTTCAATAATTTCTGACAGTTTTTTCTTTCCATCTGCCAAAATTAAAACTTTCCATTCATCTTTCTTCAAAGCAATCTTGTCTCCTTCCGGAGCTTTTGAAGATTTCTGCGGAACGATTGAACCAGGAGGAAGATCTTTCTTGAACTCTTCAATCTGAGCTTCTCTCGTTTCCATTTCATCTATTAATTCTGAAAGGGGTTGAAAAATTGTGTTTACGGTAGGCTTTTCATCAGGTTGAAAAACAAATTTCCCGTCTCTTTTCATTCCAATTGAAAAAAAAGCTTCGAGCCCCTCTAATTTGTCCATTTCCGCATGTAGAACCTTACCATCTGAAACGTAAACATTCCCCTGTCCTTTTACAATCAAACGGCCTGTTTTTTTGAACCTTGATAATAAATAAAAAATCTCTTTTATCGAGAAATATAATAAATCCCCCTCTATCGCAACATCTTTCATATCAGTATATTATTGCAAATATAACGATTGTCAAGACTTTATCAGCTTATAGTACCCTCCTAAAGGTACATTAATTTATATTACTATTGTTTCCTTTATAAGTTTTTTATCTCTGATACGTCTAACATTGAGCATATTGGCTTCGGGAATCGTCCTGGCTTCTCCAAATTCCATTATCTCGGCAATTGACAAACCAGCAGCCGGAGCTTCCATAGCACCATGACCACTGAAACCTGTACAAATAAATAAATTCTCAAAATCGGGATGTTCTCCTATTAAAGCGTTGTGGTCTTCGGTATTAACCGCGTATAGTCCACCCCACATATTCTGAATTCGACAGTATTCGGCACCCGGAATTCTCACCTGCAGGTAAAGATTAATAAAATCTTCATAATAAGATCTTAAAGGCTCTGTATCAAATCCTGGTAATTGTCCCGGATCTGCCCTCCCCGTAACCAAATTGTCTCCTTCAGGTCTAAAATAAACACCGTCATCGATAACTGTCAAAGGAACTTTATTATATTTACTTCCATTTAAAGGAGGTATAATAACATATAAAACTCTCTTTATCGGAACAACAGGAATAGACAAATCTTCGGGAACCCCAGAGTTATCTAGTATCTGCCTCGACCACGCTCCGGCGGCCAAGAGAACTTTATCTGCAACCAATTCTTCTCCACCCTGAACGATCACACCTTTAACTTTTCCCTTATCAAAGATTATCTTTTCCACCTTGCTATTCAATTTTATATTTACTTGATTAAGATACTTATCCTTAGATAAATCGAAATAAGTTTGAGCAGGAGTTGTAGCATTAAATATCGCGCAGTCTTTCCCAAAAAGACCTCCTACTATAGGAGAAACAGAAACTGATTTTAAGATATTTTTTTCAAGATGCTTCAAATCTGGTCTAAAATTCGGAATAATATGTTTAATATCTTCAGATGGAACTAATTCAACATTAACCCCTGCTTTATCCCATACGGGTTTAAAATCTACAATATCCTGCCAATTTTTTTCATAATAAGTAAATAAATATCCGTTCTGTTCAAACCCGATTGAAACCCCGAAATTTTCTCTGAAATTTTTAAAATGCTCTATTGAATAACTGGTCATCTTCATGTTGACTTCTGTAGACCATATATTCCTCATACCGCCCGCGCAAAGAGAAGTCGACTCCTGCGCAAGAGCATTGTTCCTTTCCAAAACTAAAATCTTTCCTTTGCATCCTTTTTCAAGAAGGTGATATATCGAAGATCCCCCAATAATACCTCCACCCACAACAATAATATCATGCATTATTCCTCCAAATAACTTAATTATGCACTTGCAAAATCTATAAATCTCTTTAATATAAAAAAGCTTTTAATTAATAATAAAGAAATTTATATAGTCAAGTGTGAAAGCTTTTAAGAAATTAATATGAATAATGATATAAAAATAGCGAAATCAATAAAACTAAAAAATCTTTCTGAAATTGCCAAAAACTTAAGGCTAAAAGAAGAAGACATAGAAGCATATGGAAAGCACAAGGGCAAAATCAGAATTGATGCCATAAAAAATAAAAAGGAAAGAAAGGACAGTAAATTAATCTTAGTTTCCGCAATTACTCCGACTCCCGCGGGCGAAGGAAAAACCACAATTTCAATAGGCTTATCCCTTGGATTGAATAAACTCAGGAGATCTTCGATTGTAACCCTAAGAGAGCCTTCACTAGGACCCTTATTCGGAAGAAAAGGAGGAGCAACAGGCGGAGGTTATGCTCAGGTCCTACCAATGGAAGAAATTAATATGCACTTTACCGGTGATATGCGCGCTGTAGAAACTGCCCACAACCTTATCGCAGCGGTTTTAGACAACCATATATATCAGAGAAAAGAACCACGCTTAGACCCGAGAAGAACAAAATGGTGTAGGGTGATGGACATGAATGACAGGGCTTTGAGAGATATCATAATAGGCCTTGGAGGAAGAATTCATGGTGTCCCCAGAGAATCTTTTTTCCAAATCACAGCCTCTTCAGAAATTATGGCTATTCTTTGCCTTGCCGAAGATTATCACGAATTAAGAGAAATGCTTTCAAATATTTTATTAGGTTTTACTTATGATGAAAAACCGGTTTATTTAAAAGATTTAAAAATTGAAGGTGCTGCTACTGCTCTACTTAAAGATGCTCTAAAACCGAATTTAGTTCAAACAATAGAAGGCACACCAGCTCTTGTTCATGGAGGACCTTTTGCCAACATCGCACAAGGTACCTGTTCGGTTCTTTCCATGAAATTGGGCTTGAAGCTTTGCGAATACGTTATAACCGAAGCAGGTTTTGGATTCGACCTGGGCGCGGAAAAATTTTTCGATATCGTGGCAAGAAAATCAGGGCTTAAACCTCAAGCTGTGGTTCTTGTTGCAACTACAAGGGCACTAAAAAACCACGGCGGGAAAGAACTAAAAGATATCGGGAAACCGGACCCTAAAGCAGTTAGAAACGGTTTGCCAAACCTTGAAAAACATCTGGAAAACATTAAAAAATTCGGTATACCCGCGATAGTTGCTATAAATAAATTTGCTCATGATACAAACGCAGAAATCGAAATTATAAAAGAATTTACTTCTTCAAAAAATATAGAATCCTCAATCGTTGAGGTTCACCAGAAAGGCGGAGAAGGAGCCATAGATTTAGGGGAAAAAGTTATTAATAAAATCGCTCAAAAAAGAAACTTTAAACCGCTTTATTCCCTTAAAGATTCAATAGAAAAGAAAATTAAGATCGTATCAAGAGAAATTTATGGAGCCGCAGCAGTCGAATTTACAAAAGAAGGAAAGGCAGACCTAAAACTTATTAAAGAGTTAGGGTTAGAAGAACTACCCATTTGTATTGCAAAAACTCAAAAGTCTCTTTCTGACGATCCTAAACTTTTATGCAGGCCTGAAGATTTCATAGTAACGGTAAGAGGAATTGAAATTTCAAGAGGTGCCGGCTTCCTTGTCCCGATAACCGGAGATATCCTTCTTATGCCCGGGTTACCCAAAAATCCCGCAGCGGAAAATATCGACATAGATGATAAAGGAAATATAACGGGACTCTTTTAAACCACACCCCACAACACCAAAATTAGGAACAACAAATCACACGAATAGCACGAATATTAAAAAAAACAAAACTAATTTATTTGTGTAATTTGTGCTATTTGTTGTTAAAAAATGGGGTGGAAAGAGAGAAATAATAATAAAACCGCGGTACTTTAAAAAAATACCGCGGTTTTTTTGTAAACTCATTTAAAGTTTACTCTTCTTCCACGGCCTCTTCTACCCCGCTCTCTTCTTCCTCGGCTTCCGTCTCTTCTGCCTCCTCAGCTCCTCCGGCCTCTTCTTCGGCTGATGTTATTTCGAATTCAGCCTTTCCTAATACATCTCCATCCTCAGAGACTATCTCAACATGCCCTTTGCCTAACCCCATATCAAGCATTTTTGAACTCCATGTACGCCAGGATGCAGCTTTTACCAGTAAATTTACACTTATTATCTGCTTATCTCCCATATACCATACATGATTTACCGATGTAGTATCTTCCGCTCCGACAACTTTCGTGAAACAATATATTTTTTCCAAATCGTCGGTAAATGTCGTTCCGGCTCCTGATGGCTGCCTATCCTCAATGCCAGCACACATCTGGATATCTTCCAGGGATAATGTTGCTTCTTCGGCTACATCCGCAGCAGGTTCTTCGGCTACATCCACAGCAGATTCTTCAGCTACTGCTTCAGTTTCTTCCACTGCCGGCTCCTCAGCAGCCTCTTCCTGGGCGAAACAAACAGCCGAAATAATCAGGACGCTCAACAATAATAATAATGTTTTCTTAAACATATTATCCTCCTCTTTCCTTGTTTAACCTAATTCAACTTTACAACCAACAATCTAAAAACCCTTCTGATAAATTTAATGAAATCAAACCGGGTTTTTCAACATGGGTGACTCAATTTATGGGGTCTGGCATTATCCTCGGCGTAAAAGGATAAGGCATATATATCGCACAAAGAATTATTCTCACACAAACAATAACTTGCTTCTCTAAAACTTTCTGCTCCGTTCATAGTCGTGATTATAATAAAAAATGCAAATTTGTCAATCCGAAAACCACACCACCCCCAAATCGAACCACAGAGGACACAGAGAAAAAAACACACAGAGATCACAGAGAAACAACAAAAAATTTTTATTTTTTATACCCTACCCCTCACAAAAACAAAGAGAAACAACGAATTACACAAATAACACAAATGTTTTTTGTGACGGGAAAAAAAACAATTTTGAATTTTAATTTGTCATTTTGCTTTTTGATTTTTAATATTTCATTTTACTATGCTATTGACATTTTTTATAGAAATCTTAGAATGCAATAATGAAAAGGGGTTCAAAATGATTGAAAAATTCGAATATACACCCATTCTCGGATGGTCATTGAGCAGATATGAAACTTTTAAAATTTGCAAAAGGCAATATTTTTATTCGTATTATCCGAAATTCGACTCCGACTATTCAGAATACAAAATTAAGGAATTAAAAGCTTTAACCTCAATCCCTCTTGCTGTCGGAATAATCACTCACGATGTCATTGCTGCCCTGCTTGGAAGACTTTTAAAATCTGAAAGCACAGTTGACCGGAAACGTTTTTTAGGATTCGCAGAAAAAGAAATGGAAAAATATTGTAAGCATAATAAATTTTCAGAAGTATATTATGAGGAAATTAAAGAAATAAATAAAAAAGAATTATCCTCATCGATAAAAAAGAGTCTCGAAAATCTGCTTGATAGTGATCGGTTCAAATGGATAAGAGAAAAAGCGGTAAAAAATAAGCATAAATGGGTTATCGAACCTCCGGGCTACGGTGAATTCCGGCTTAATGGCATGAAAACATACTGCAAAGTTGACTTTTTCTTTCCCTCTAATGAAAAAACTTACATAATCGACTGGAAAACAGGAAAGGAAGACAGGAAAAAACACGATAAGCAGCTAATGGGATACGTTTGTTGGGCATCTTATCACTTTAAAAATAATCCGGAACAATATCTCGCAATCTCAGCATATCTCGACCCAACTTACAGAGAGAAAGAATTGCAATTTAAAAATTACGAAATAGAAAACTTCATACATATGGTTCAAAAAGAAACAGAAGAGATGCACTCGTTCTGCGAGGACGTTTCGGAAAATATACCTGTTCCCAAAGAGAACTTTAAAAAAACTACGAACGAGAAAATTTGTAATTACTGTAATTTCCGGGAAATTTGTTTATAGCCACAAAGAAATTCACCACAGAGAACACAGAGATTAAAAAACTCACCGAGCACACAGAGAAAAAATTTTGTTTTTTAACTACTCCCTACTCACTGCTCCCTGCTCACTTCTATCTTATTTTCACATCCACGTTATCAACCATTTCTTCGTATTGAATTATAAGATTGATTATTGAATCAGCCCCTACAGGCTCAGGAACGATTTCACTAAACTTCAATTCTATATTCCCATCTTCATCGGTATAATATTCTTTTTCAAAATCTGTATCATTAAACATAATTTTTACTTTCTCTTTAGAAAGTAAAAGACTATCTACACATATTGTATCCATCTTTATATTAACAGATTTTACTTTTACATCAGCGGAATCAATCTTTTGCAATAAACCATCTGCAAGAAAACACAAAGCTCCGATTCCTCCACCAATAAAGGAAAAAGCTGATAGATAGCCCCATCCCCCAACGTCAGGGAGTGTATGAGCGACCTGAAGAAAGGAAACAAATCCCAAAATACCGGCACATCCCGCAGTTGCACACGCACTCTTAAATTTAAGGGGAGCATCTTGCTTTATACTTCCATCTTTTTGCTTGGAGCCACGTTTATAAATTTCTTTCTCACAAAACACCTCTCTAACCTCAGCAAAATCCTTAACTCGAAGATTTAGAGCGAAACTATTCTCATTTCGCCCTATAACATTAGCATCTAAATCCTCCCAGGTTGAAAGAGATTTCCGGCTAATCAATTCTTCTTCCGTACTTACAAGATATTTCTTGCTGCATCCGGATAAAAGAACAACAAACAAAATCAATATTTTTAAAGCTTTCATAAACGCCTAACCTCCACAGTATCAACTAATTCATAATAACGAATTATAAAATTAAGTACCGAATCCACTTCTATAGGTTCCGAAATTATTTCGTCAAAACCTAATTCAATATTTCCGTACTCATCGGTATAATATATTTTTTTAAAATTTGACTTTTCAATTGCAATTTTTACTTTTTTTATCGAGAGCAACTCACCAGTCACACAAACAGTATCTTCTTTTATAAAATCAGATGTCACTTTAGCACGTTCATCCTCACTCAACCTATCAATAGCTATCAATAAAAACCCAGGCAGCGACCATAGACAAGCAGTCTGACATCCTTCATCCGACGGATTAGGAAACAATAGAGATGGAGTATAATCTTCATCTCTCTCAAGGCCATATTTATATCCCGAATAACATCCATAACATCCAGCAAGAAGACCTACAAAAGCCAGAAAGCCTTTTCCACCAGCATTAGCGTCAACGGAACCATACCCATAAACCTCCTTCAATCTCAGTCGCTTTCCAACAACACTAAAATCCTTAACGCGAATATTCAAAAGAACCTTTCCCTCATATACCCTAACAACATCAGCATCTAATTCTCTCCAAGAATCAACAACTTTCCTCTTAGACAAATCCCCCTTCGGACTTGCAAGATACCCCCTACCACATCCAAAAAAAACAATGAACATTAAGATAACAATTACTTTAAAAATTTCCTCTTTTTTAACCATTTAACCCCTCCTGCACAAAGTACTTTTATATACAAAGTAATATACGCATTTTTTCGAATTTGTCAACCCCATTTTTATATTTATTTGTCAAAAGCTAAAAAAGATTTCTGTAATTTGTTGTTTCTATTTGGCGATGGGATGGGTTTTGATAAACAATATTAATTTCGTTGTGCTACGGGGCTTTGGGTCTTTGTGCGCTTTGCGGCCTTTGTGGTTCAATTAGTATTTAATCTTGACTAATTCGAATTAACGCTTAAAATATGTACATGAAAAGTGATAAGGTGACTTTAAAAATACCGAGACCTTTATATGAAAAACTCAAAAAAATAATTGAGGATACCGGCTTCAGCAGCGTAAACGAATTTGTCGTTTATATACTCCGAGATCTTGCGGCACTAAAAAAATCAGACACAGAAGACCTATCCGCGGAAGAAGTAAAACTCATAAAAAAACGTCTCGAAAAACTGGGATACCTGTAAAATTTAAAAATCAAAGATTAAAATTCAAAAATACAAACCAAAGTTCAAAAACAAAAAAACCTACATAAAACCGTTTAAATCCGCGTCCTAGCATTTTTGCATTTTTATTTGTCATTTTGCTTTTTAAATTTTGATATTTTATTTATCGTTTACTACCCCTTGACAAAATTCAAAATTGATATTATAATCGTAGTACGATTGTAGTATTATTAAATGTAATTTGTATGTTGGGTGTAATTATCTACAATAAAAGGAGTTTTTTATGAAAAGAAGTGTAAAAACTACGTTAAGAGTAAGTATGTTTGTTGTCTTAGTTCTAATGTTTTCTTTAAGTTGTGATAGCTGTCAGCAGAATGGGAAAAAATCAGGGAAAGCGAATATCCGGATATCGGGTGCATGGGCTCTTTATCCGATGATGCTTGTATGGGCAAATGAGTATCAAAAAACTCATAGCGTAAAAATAGATGTTTCGGGAGGGGGTGCAGGTAAGGGTTTGTCGGATGTTCTGGGTAATCAGGTAAATATAGGAATGGTTTCGCGTCCTATAAGAAAAGAAGAGATAAGTCAGGGAGCTTTTTATATAGCTGTAACTAAAGATGCCGTGGTGGCAACAATCAATGCGGAAAATCCGATTTTAAAGGAAATATACGTAAGAGGCCTATCCAGAGAAGAATTAAGGAAAATATTTATGAAAGAGATTACCGAGTGGGGGCAAATCATAGGAAAAAAAATTGAAAACGATAAAATAATAGTCTACGGAAGATCTGATGCCTCCGGTGCAGCCAAAGTCTGGGCGGAGTTTTTAGGAGATTATACTCAATCGGACTGCCAGAACAAAGCTAACGCTAACTTTGACGGAGACCAGCCAGTTGCGCTTGCCATTGGAAGGGAGAAAAACTCAATAGGATTTAATAATTTGAATTATGCTTATAACATGCAAAATGATGGATTTGCCGAAGCAATTCGTCCGATTCCGATAGACCTGAATGAAAACGGTCTTCTGGATGTAGAAGAAAATTTCTATGCAGACAGAAAGAAGTTTGCTCATAACGTATCACTTGGGAAATATCCTTCTCCTCCGGCGAGGCTTGAGTATGTCGTTTCTAAAGGTTCTTTCAAGGGCGAAGTAAAGGAGTTTGTTAATTGGATATTGACCGATGGCCAGGCGTTAGTGGAAAAAAACGGGTACGTGAATCTTACCGAAGATATATTAAATCAAGAAATCGAATTTTTAAAACGGGGGGAAAGGGAATAGGAGATTCAAAAGAAAATCGCATGAGAAGAATAGAATTAAGGTTAATAAAAGAAAATATCAGCGCAAAAACAATGCTGATTCTGGCTCTATTGATTTCTGGTTTTTTTATTGCGATATTTGCTACTCTAACTTTAAAATCGTACCTCGTAATTTCGAATTATTCACTGAAAGAATTGATATTCTCATCTAATTGGGATCCGGAGAGATATTCTTTTGGATTTTTCCCTGCAATAGTGGGCACAATCTATGTAACTTTAGTTTCAATGATAATTGCTGCTCCGATAGGAATATTATCCGCCATATATATATCAGAGTATGCTACATCACGAAGAAAAACATTTATCTCGTCTTTCATAGATATACTTGCTGGTATTCCCTCTGTCGTTTTTGGTGTTTGTGCTCTACTTGTGCTTGTGCCGTTTGTTTCGGGTTATCTTGGTCCAGCATTGGGGATAGAAACAACAGGAATGTGTGTCTTTACGGCAGGTATAGTGCTTGCAGTAATGGTACTTCCTATAATTATTTCATTATCAGCCGAAGCACTAAATGCTCTTCCGATTGAACTCAGAGATGCGTGTTTATCGCTTGGTACAACAAAATGGGAGACAATTAAAGGAGTACTGTTAAAAGGCGCTTCTCCCGGAATATTTTCAGCTATTCTTTTGGGATTTGGAAGGGCTTTCGGAGAAACAATGGCTGTGGCGATGGTAATTGGCGGTAAAAATCAGATTCCCTCTTCCATTTTTTCCGGAGGTCAAACATTACCGAGCCTTATTGTAAGTAGTTTCGGCGAAATGATGTCGATACCAATCGAACAATCAGCTTTAATTTTTATAGCCCTTCAGCTTTTTTTGATTGTGACTTTTTTTAATTTGCTTGCAAAATATATAAACACGCGTCTCAGAAAAAGGTGGTATCTATGAAACTGAGATATTTGGAAGAACGAATATTCAAAATTTTAATTATATTTTCTGTTTTTTTAGTTATGACATCGCTAGTAATTATAATAGGAGCTGTACTTTTTAAAGGAGGCAACGTACTAATTCATAATCCCCGGGTATTGATAACAGCTCCTGGACCCAGATACTTGCTTGGCGGCGAAGGAGGATTTCTACATGCCATACTCGGAAGCATCTATATGGTTATACCTGCAACTTTAATTGCAGGCGTAATTGGCTTTGGAGTTGCCCTTTTTCTGCAGTCGGATTATTCAAACTCCCGCATATCTGGATTTATAAGGACTTCTTTGGACATACTATGGGGTACTCCCTCTATTGTATATGGAATTTTTATGTTGACAGTACTCATATTTATACAGCAAAGGGGCTGTCTTCTTGCAGGTATTTCGGTGCTTATCTTACTTGAATTACCTATTATAACGAGATATGCGGATGAAGCGATAAAAGCCGTACCAAATGAGCTTAAAGATTCCGCTTATTCTGTAGGTGCTACAAGATACGAAACATCAAGAATAGTGGGCAAGTATGCATTACCTGGAATAGCTGCCGGAATTTTAATCGGAATGGGAAGAGGTATAGGGGATGCAGCATCCGTTATATTTACATCCGGTGCAGGCAGTGTTATGCCTTCGGGACTTTTCGAGTCCGCAACCGCATTGCCAATCCTGATTTTCCAACAGGCGAGCTCATGTTATCCTTCCGTTAGGGAACATGCTTATGCTGCAGCTTTTAGTCTTGTGCTTATTGTAGGAATTCTGAATCTTGTTTCTCGATTACTGGTAAGAAAATTCTCCAAATACGTCATGAGAGGGAAATGAAATGGTCGATACCAAAATTGGTATTAAGATAAGAAATCTGAATATATCCTACGGCGGGAATAAAAGCCTCGGTGCCAATAAAAATATTATTGCATTAAAGAACATAAGTCTCGATATTCCCGATAAGAAACTCACTGCAATAATAGGGCCCTCGGGATGCGGTAAGAGTACGCTCTTGAAAACTCTTAACAGACTTCTTGAAACCAGGGATAATATAGATATCCAGGGAGAAATTTATATAGGGGGAGAAGATATATATAATCCGGGATGTCCGGTTTCCGAATTGAGAAAAAAAGTAGGCCTTGTTGACCAGAAGCCTTATCCTCTCCCGTCATCTATATATAATAATGTTGCTTACGGCCCCAGAATACATGGAAATTTAAAGGGAAAAAAACTCGACGGCATTGTTGAGAATTGCCTTAAAAGAGTTCACCTGTGGCAAGAAGTTAAAGACAGACTCAATTCACCTGCGGCTGGTCTTTCTATAGGACAACAACAGCGATTGTGTCTTGCGAGAACACTGGCTGTTGAACCGGAAGTTATTCTTTGCGATGAAGTAACTTCAGCTCTTGATCCGTTATCTTCCGAAAAAGTAGAAGACTTACTCCTCTCTCTAAAGAAAAATTATACGGTAGTTATGGTAAGTCACGTACTTAGACAGGCAAGAAGACTGGCAGATTATGTGGTTTTTCTATATCTTGGTGAAGTAGTGGAAGCCTGCAATACTGAAAAGTTTTTCAATAATCCGACCCATGAACTTAGCAGAAAGTATATAAAAGGAACAATGGCAGGTGTTTAATGAGTGTAATAATATCCCCAAATTTTTCCGTATTAAATCATTGAATTCTTCGGTATATTTGAAATGCCATTCTTGACATTTACTACTTTTTTCTATACTATTTAACTATATTGATATAGGGAGCTATCTAAAAATAATGAAATCGGTTTATATGGCTTTAATTGATGCATTTGCTGTTTTAATTAGTATAGATAAACTATGTAGGAACAAGCTGTACTCATTGTTGCTTATTTTATGAACATAGAATTCTATATTTAAAAATGACAATTTTATATAAAAGATTGGAAACATGAGTTTTAAAGAATTAATATATCCAGAATCTATCGCAGTCGTGGGTGCTTCCAGTAATCCGCAAAAGGTAGGATACTCGGTACTGAAAAACATCCTTGACGGAGGGTTCAAAGGTTCTGTATATCCCATAAATCCCAAAAGTGAAACTATCCTCAATACAAAATGCTATCCTTCACTGACAGACGTCCCTCTGAGTATAGACTGCGTCATAATTGTTGTCAATCGCGAAATCGTTCTTTCCATAATGAAAGATTGCGCAAAAAAAGGAGTAAAGTCCGCAATTGTTATATCTTCAGGTTTCGGAGAGACCGACGAGAAAGGTAAAGAAGCACAAAAAGAGCTTGTAAAGCAAGCCAGATTAGCTAAGATTACTATGATGGGACCCAATTGCCTGGGTTTAATAAACCCATGGCAAAAACTAAACGCGGCATTCGGACAACCTCTGGATGAACCCGGGGTAATAGCGTTAGTATCTCAATCCGGAGCTCTTATTACATCTATTCAGGACTGGGCAAAGGAAAATAAAGTAGGTTTTTCTTTAATTGCTTCTATAGGGAACAAAGCAGCTATTGATGAAGTAGATTTCTTCGAATATCTCAAGGGTGATAAAAATACAAAAGTTATAGCCGCATATCTTGAGGATATTTCACGCGGACAGGAATTTATGCGTATTGCAGAACGAGTTGGTAAGGTTAAGCCTCTTGTTATTTTAAAATCGGGGAGAACTCACGCTGGTGCTAAAGCAGCTTCATCTCATACCGGAAGCCTGGCAGGATCAGACGCGGCATACGAATGTGCTTTTCAGAGATTAGGAGTAATAAGAGCAGAGTCTATAGAACACTTATTCGATATTAGCACTGCGTTAGCATACCAACCTTTACCCAAAGGTAATCGAATAGCCGTTTTAACAAATGCGGGTGGACCCGGAATAATGATGTCGGATGCCCTTGAAATGTCGGGTCTTGAAGTAGTTGACATCGACGATAAAACTAAAACAAATCTTTCGAAACTACTGCCCGTGTCAGCATCGGTTAACAACCCTATCGACGTACTTGGCGACGCGGACAGTAAGAGATATGGAGATAGCCTCAAGTGCGTTCTCGAAAGCAAATCTGTAGACGGAGTAATTGCTATTTTAACACCCCAAAAAATGACGGATGATTCCGCGATCGCAAAAGAAATAGTAAATATTTCAAAGAAATATTCAAAACCCATAATGGCTTGTTTTATGGGAGCCAATACTGTTAAAGAAGGCGTAAAAATATTACAAGAAAATAATATACCGCAGTATTCGGTTCCAAAGAGAGCAGCCAAAGCAATGTTTGAGATGGTAAAATATAATAATTATAAATCAAGACCTCTCCGTATTATAGAACGTTTTGCTGTAAACAAAAATCCTGTAATTAAGATTATAAAGTCATATCGCTCAAGAAATATTCTCGAAATAAATGAATTCGACTCCAAAACAATACTGGAATCATACGGTATGACTATACCGGAAGGGCACCTTGCCTCCACCTCTCTGGAAGCAGTTAGATTTGCGAATGAAATGCGATATCCGGTAGCGATGAAAATATCAAGTCCCGCCATACTCCATAAATCCGATGTTGGTGGTGTTAAAATAGGTCTTGGCGGCCCAAATGAAGTAGAAGATGCGTTTGACCTTATGATGCTGCGTATCAAAAACAAAATGCCCGATGCAGATCTCAAAGGGGTTTTGGTCGAGGAAATGATTACCAGAGGGAAAGAAGTTATTTTAGGAATGAAAAAAGACCCGCAATTCGGACCAATGCTTATGTTCGGTCTTGGCGGTATATTCGTAGAGGTACTTAAGGACGTAAGCTTTACCCTCGCCCCCATCACTGCTGAAGAGTGTAAAGATTTAATGGAAAGCACAAAAACTTACAAGCTGCTTACCGGAGTGCGCGGTCAGAAACCCGTGGATATAGAAGCTATCGTAACAAGCCTGCAGCGTTTATCACAATTGGTAACGGATTTTCCTGAAATCGACGAGGTGGATATTAACCCCTTAAAAGTCGGCTACCCCGGAGAAGGAGCCTTTGTTGTAGACGCACGAATAATTTTATCAAAAGAATAAGGAAATATGGGTAACTGGAAAGAATTATATAGAAATAAAATAAAAAATCCCACGCAGGCAATAAAGATGATCGAATCCGGAGCACGGATCTTTATCGGAACCGGATGCGGACAACCTCAAATTCTTGTAGAAGAGCTCGTAAGCGAAAAAAACAACATACAGGATACTGAGATATATCACCTTTTAACACAAGGCAATGCCCCCTATATACAGAAAGAGTATTGCGATAAATTCAGAACCTGCAGTTTTTTCCTGGCGCCAAATGTAAGGCAGGGGATAATAAGCGGTCGAGGAGATTATACGCCGATTTTCCTCTCCGAAATTCCTCATTTGTTCAAACGCGGAATAATACCTCTAGATGTCGCTCTCATTCAAACAAGCCCTCCGGATAAAAACGGATATCTGAGTCTCGGAATATCAGTCGATATAGTAAAATCGGCAGTAGAAAATAGTTTAATGGTAATAGCTGAAGTCAATGAAAAAATGCCGCGAACTTTAGGAGATTCATTTATTTCAATCGATATGATAGACGCAATTGTAGAAAGCGACAGAGAAATATTGGAATATAAAATACCGGAACCCGATGAAAGTATCGAAGCGATTGCCAAAAATGTTGCCTCATTAATAGAAGATGGGGCAACTATTGAAGTTGGTATAGGAAACATTCCCCAAACAGTACTTAAGTATCTTTACAAGAAAAAGGACATTGGCATTCATACTGAAATGTTTAACGATGCTATTATTCCTCTAATCGAAGATGGGGTCATAAACGGCAGACGCAAAACTATTAACCACGGAAAAGTAACTGCGAGTTTCTGTTATGGCACACGAAAACTATACGACTACATCCATGAAAATCAAATGTTTGAATTTAGGCCTTCCGAATACGTCAACGACCCTTTCGTAATAAGCCAGCATAACAATATGGTCGCCATAAATGTAGCATTAGAGATCGATATGACCGGTCAGGTGTGTTCCGATTCCATAGGATATGATTTTTACAGCGGTATCGGAGGCCAGGTCGATTTCAATAGAGGAGCAGCCCGGGCAAAGAACGGCAAAGCTATAATTACACTGCCCTCGACAGCAAAGAATGGAACAATATCAAGAATAGTCCCTAAACTCACCGAAGGCGCGGGAGTGGTAACAACACGCGGTGATGTGCACTACGTCGTAACCGAATACGGCATTGCCTACTTATTCGGCAAAAGTATACGAGAGAGGGTCCTTGCTCTGGCTGAGATAGCACATCCGGACTTTCGTAATGAAATCCTTAGAGAAGCTAAGACTCGAAATTATATATATTCCGATCAAAAAGAACTGTCAGCTAAAACATCCAAATATCCAAAAGAATTCGAGAGAAAGGTACCTCTTCACGACGGAACCGCGTTATTCTTTAGACCCATTAAACCAACCGATGAAAAAATGCTACGGGATATGTGTTACGCTTGTTCGGAAAAATCCATAGCGTTTCGGTTTTTCAAAAATATCAAGACCTTTCCTCACGAATTCATACAGGAATTCACCAATATCAATCTTTCGAAAGACATGGCAATCGTGGGCCTGACTAAAGGAACCGGCGGAGAGGAAATCGTGGGAGTCGGGAGATATTACTTAATAGAACTAAAGAATCGCGCCGAAGTTTCTTTTCTGGTAAGGGATGATTGGCAGGCAAAAGGTATAGGTACATATTTGTTAAATTTATTAACCGAAATAGCAAAAAAACGCGGGATAAAAGGATTCAACGCGGTTATGCTTGCCGATAACCAACATATGCTATCTGTCTTTCATAACTCAGGATATGCAGTAACCACAAAAAGAGAAGCAAATACATTCGAAATTAGCTACGACTTGTAAGAAATAATACAATTTAATTGCCACAAAGACACCAAGACACAAAACCCAACCCCCATTTTTTTCATTTTCCCTAAACCCACTCAAAACACCCATAAAAAACAACAATTTAAAGACAAAAAAACAATTTCGTTCTCCATGCCTTAGTGACTTAGTGGCAAGAGAAGAATTAATTTTATTGTTTTTTTCTTGGTGACTTTGTGCCTTCGTGGCAAGATACAAATTATTTTCATTGTTTTTCTTTGAGACTTAGCGCCTTAGCGGCATAATAAAAATTAATTTCATTCTTTTTTCTTAGTGTTTTAGTGCCTTAGTGGCAAAATACAAATTATTTCTATTATTTTTTTTCTTTGAGACTTAGCGCCTTAGTGGCTAAAACAAAAATAAATTAATTCTTTTTTCTTAGTGTCTTAGTGCCTTTGTGGCATAAATAAAAAAAGGGGTTGACAAAAAGAAAAAACTCATTAACATACTCTGTATAACAGAGTACTTTGATTTGTTTTGTATCGCCCTCCTTTCGTCAGCGTTGATTGGTTGTGGGTTTGTTGGGCTTAAACCCTTCCAGCCGTAAATACCCAACATCCCGCAACCAATCATAAAATAGGGTTCAAGGACTCAAGGGTTCGAGGGTTCAAGTAAAAAAACAACAAAAAATTTAGTGTTTTTAGTTTGTTTCGTGGTTAAATAACTTTTTTCTTTGTGTCTTGGTGCCTTAGTGGCAAATGTTACTACTGGAAGTTTTCCTTCATCCAGGCAGCTCTGCGACAATCGGGACAAAGAATTTTATACCAGTCTTCTCTATCAAACTTGCAGGACTCTTCAGACTTTCTTTCTTCGTCCGCAACGCCCATGGGAATATGTTTGGTAAGAACAATTGTAGGATTGGCAAAAGCTTTTTCTCCAAGACGATTAGAAATCCATTCTAGATGCCGTTTAGTGGATATAACCTTACCACACTTTTCACATTCCACCAATTCATCTTCCACCTCATGAATTACTTCAGCCCTGTCGAGAGTATTTTTGGCATACTTATTCGTATATACAATACCTTTGCCTGTAGTGCATAAGGCTCCGCACTGACCGCAGAGGAGACATACATCATAACGGAAACGCACTTTTCTGAATTTCTTTCCGCCCTTTTCGTATTCCTCCACTTCGATAGCTCTCGCCGGACAAACCTCGACACACGCGCCGCATCTTACACAGTCATCATCCTGATACTCGGGAAAACCGCGGAATTCGGGAATAATTTCAGGTGGCTCAAAAGGGAATTTTGTTGTATATGGACCTTTAACTACAGCTTTTATCGCTTCACCGAGTTCTCTTATCTTTGGCTTTTTCATCGTTATTTCTTCTCCCTTGCTTTTTTCAATTTGTCCACTTTACTTCCTTCCCACAACTTAAATCCTCTTATATGAGAACCTCTTGCCAGCGCATGCGCCGCTGTAGGAGAAGTAAACATCACAAACATTATACAAATCAATGCCTTAATACCACCGGAAGAAAAACCAAATTCAAGAAATACACCAAACAGTATAGCACAGGTACCAAGTGTAACGGATTTTGTGGCAGCCTGTAATCTATTGTAAATATCAGGAAGTCTAATTAAACCGAGACATCCCAGCAAATCAAAAGTCACTCCTATAAAAACAAAAGCTATGGCAAAATTATTACTCATCAAACCCCCTACCTTCCAGGAACTTAACAAGTGCAAGAGTACCAACAAAAGAGAGTATAGACCAGGAAATAGCTATATAGAGATAGAAATCTCTACCTTTTTGAGCAGCAAAAAGAGCACACATGCCGACAACAATAATCCCGAGTATATCTATGGCTACCATCCTGTCAGGCGGCGTCGGGCCGACCATAACCCTGTATAAACACATAAAAGATGCTATCATTAAAGAGGCAAATAAAAATGTAAACATTATTCGAATATCCTCCTGAGCATTCTCTCAAACCTACCTAAAATTATCTCCCTCTGGATCTCCGGATCATCACTCGAAACATTTATCCAGTGAACATAAAAATCATCACCATCAACTTCCACAGTAAGAGTTCCCGGAGTTAGAGTAATTGAGTTGGCAAGAATAGTCCTGGCAAATTCATTTTTTAAATTTGTTTTCACCTTGACAATTCCCGGATTTATTGGAAGAAATGGATTCAACACCCTGTAAGCCACATCCATATTGGCAAGTAGAATATAATAAACCAAATAAGGTATATAAATAACGGTAAGTAAAAAACGTCGCGGATTCAATAATCTAACAACATCTCCGGGAAAAAGCTTTCGTGTTATAATCGTTACAATTAAAGCCACAACAACTCCAGCCATAATATCCTGTAATTTCAAAGACCATGTTAAAAGAACCCACATCGAAAAAATTACGATAAATTCAGCCAATCTCTTCTTCATAAAATCTCCCTATATCCCCATTACAGATGAAATATAACCCAATTGATCAAGTATTATGCTTTGAGCCGGAATAACAATATTACTTATAATCCAGCCATTAAAAATTCCGGCAAGAAGACAAAAAATAGCAAAAACAATTATAGGCAATAACATCAACAATGGGGCTTCCTTGGCATCTTTAACATTCGAACTTGGTTCTCCAAAAATTACATTCTTTTGAAATCTTAAATAATAAGCCAGAGTTAAAAAAGCGGTTAAAACGAGAATCGCCCCAAGCCAGACATATCCGGCTGAAAAAGCTGCAAGGATTATAATCAACTTACTCCAGAATCCATTAAATGGAGGCACTCCGGCAATAGAAAGAGATCCTATCACAGAAGCAGCCGAAGTAACAGGCATCTTTTTCCCAAGTCCTCCCAATTCAGATAAATTTCTTGTTCCTGTAGAAGTCTCTATTGCCCCTGAAGAAAGAAAGAGCAAAGATTTAAATCCTGCATGGTTAAGTAGATGGAATAAAGCACCAATAATTGCAAAAGGTGTACCGATACCTATTCCAACAGCGATATAACCCATCTGACTCACAGAAGAAAAAGCAAACATTCTTTTCATATCATCCTGCCCAAAACCCATAAAAGCGCCCACGAGCATTGAAATAACACCCATTGTTATAAATATGTTGGAGACAACCGGCGTAATTCCTATTACACAGTAGAAGATTCTTATAAAGGCATAAATTCCCAGAACCTTTATCAAAACACCCGAAAGCATAACGGAAATGGGAGCAGGAGCAGAAGAATGGGCATCAGGCAACCAGGCATGAAAAGGAACAAGCCCCGCCTTAAGCCCAAAACCGACTATAAATAGACCGGTCGCCATCAAAAGCGCATTATTATTACCTAAATTATTCTTAATAATAAATCTTGCAACATCCGCCATATTAACGGAACCCGTTAGAGAGTAAATCATCCCAATACCGAACAAAATAAATACTGAAGCAAGTGCTCCAAGTATCAAATATTTAAACGAAGCCTCCAGCTCTTCAGCATCTACGCCATAACCTACCAGTGCATACGATGCAATAGAAGCAATCTCAAGGAATACAAATAGATTAAACAAATCTCCAGTCAGCACAACCCCATTCATACCTGCAAGCATAAATAAAAACAGAGTGAAAAACCTTAAGTAATCCTCGAATTTTTTCATATAAACATACGAATAAATTATAGTTAGAAACGCGACAATGTTAACTATTAACAGCATAAATTGCGAAAGATTATCCTTAACAAGTACCACACCAAAAGGCGGCTTCCACCCTCCCATTTCATGAATAATCGTTCCTTTATCCCAGATAGCCGCCAATATAAAAAGTAGCGAAAGAGATGTGAGAATCGACCAAATTCTGGGAAAGTTCTTTTTATCAAACTTGCCAACAATCAACATTAAAATCGCACTAAATACAGGAATTGCAGTAAATAATGGTAATAAAGCACCCATTTCAACCTCTAAGCCTGTTTATTTCATCCATATCGAAGGTCCCATAACGCTCATAAAGCCTTATAGCCATTGCCACCATAAGCGCAAGTGTCCCGAGTCCAATAACAATAGACGTAAGAACCAGCGCCTGGGGTAGAGGATCGACTGCCGTATGAATAAAAGTTCTCAAATCCATATCTTCGGTAAGAATAGGGGCAATTCCGGATTTTTTAAAACCAAGAAGTATTAAAAATAGATTCACAGCATATTCCATTATAGCAACTCCTAGAATCTTCTTAACAATATGTCTCTTAACCACAAGCGCATATAAACCTATAATCAAAAGAACAAAATTGAGAAAGTACAGAGTCATTTACCCGCCTCCTTCGTTTCATCCCTGGTCGTTACAACTCTCTGGAGTATAGCAAGCGCAAGGAAAACGATATAAAGGCTCATTCCTACTTTCAACATTATTGCAAGGTTATACAGTATAATATAACCTCCTGAAAACAAATTAAAGGGCGTACCCTTAGGCAAGAAATTAAACAGAAATGTTCCTCCAATATACAATCCGATAAAACCTAATATTATGATAGCAATTGCACCTATATCATCCATAATTGAACCTGTGACTCCCGATACTATACTTTCCACAACTTTCCTTCCATAAGCAAGAGTTATCAAAATATAGGTAAGAGCGATCATTACGCCGCCCGGGAAACCACCACCCGGCGTTATATGTCCGTACAAAACCACATAAGCACCAAAAACCAACATAAATCCAACTATCAAATTAGTTATCGTTTTCACTATAAAAGTCATTCCGGACTGTTTTTCTTCTTTCATAATTAAAGCTCCCGATCTATCCTTAAGAAATCCTTATTTTGTTCTCTTTTCCATCTTCGCAAGATTGCGAAAGCACCGCTTATCGAAACAAACAGTACCATTGCCTCACCGAAAGTATCATAAGCTCTGAAATCCAGAATAACAGAGGTCACAAAATTTGTTGCCCCTACCTTCGCCAGACCATTATACAGATAGAATTCAGATACTCTCATCAAGGGTTCTCCGAAAGGAGGAAGGGAGCCAAACGCGAACCAGGAAAAAACAAGTATAATACCTACAAAAATCAAGGCTGTCCTGTTATGAAAAACAGATTCCCCTTTCAGCTCGATAGCAACGTTATCTACATTAACAGTAGCTCTTATTAAAAGTATCAAAGATAAAATTTCGACTATAACCTGAGTAATAGCTATATCGGGTGCCCCAAGGAAGAGGAAAGCCATCGAGAGAGCGAATCCAACCGCTCCGATAGATATAACAGCTGAAAGCATATTTTTTATCTCTACAGTTACAAAAGCCCCGATTATCATAAACACGAGAAGTGAGTGCAACAACAATACTACATTCATACCATCACCTACCTATTCATAAGAACAAACATAATTATCATTAAACCAACAATACACCATGACAAATAAGTAGATAGAATACCATCATGCAAATTTTTCAACTTCTCAACTATAGCCTTCCAACCTACAAGTTTTACAATATTGTAAATATCATAAGTACCTTTATCCCTATCTTTGAGATATGTTCCAATAAACGGAAGTTCAAGTATCGTAAGATAGAGCCCTGTACCAGGAAATCTTCTTTCCTCGATATCTAACCTCTCACCGCAGGTAAAAATCGGCTGTTCCCTGTAATCAAATACCTTACCTATGAGATACACTATAAGACCAATAATTAAACCGATCATTAAAGCTACTGTAGCATGACCTGGATCCCACAGTGTATTGACAAAGTTTAAACCGGAAAGAATTTTCAATGTCGATAATCCTGCAAATATATTAAATTCCATAGGAATTAAGAAGAAACTCACTGTAAACGCAGGAAATATACCAAAGAACAGGCACAGAGTAGCCAAAACAGCAATAGGAGTTGTCATTAATAAAGAAGGTTTCCGCACCTTGTCATAAGCTTCTGAGGCACCTCCGAAATAAACAGAATAAATTACTTTCAGGAAAGAAGCAAGCGTTAAAGCGCTTCCGAAAATTGCCAAAATGAGAAATACGGGCTGTCTAGCCTCTAAAACTCCCTGGTAAACCATCCACTTAGAAGTAAAACCATTTAAAGGCGGCACACCGGAGATAGCCATAGCAAGTATTATATTTGAAATCATCAAAAACGGCATTTTTCGGTACAAGCCTCCTAATTCTTCTAATTCTGTTGTGCCTGTTTCTTTTTCAATCGCGCCGGCACAGAGAAAAAGACCGCTCTTATAAACAGCATGGTTCAACATATGAAATAATCCCCCTAAAACTCCAATAGGATTCCCTGTTCCTATACCAAGAACCATATAACCAACCTGACTGACCGCGTGAAAAGAAAGTAGTTTCTTAAGGTTATGCTGTATTAGAGCCATAAGCACAGCTATGATAATGGTAAGAGCTCCTATTAACATAACAATAAACCTTAAAATCGGTTCGACATTAAATAACTTTAACATTGTTACGGCTAAAAGATAAATACCAAGCAATTTATCAAGAGATGCCGGCAAGAAAGCCATCAACGATGCAGGAGACTCCTCCGCAATCGCAGGAATCCATGTATGAAAAGGTATTGCTCCGGCTTTCGCAATAGCCGCTATAACAAATGAGAAGAATACAATTCTTGGAAGGATGCCGTTCGCTGTAGAAATAGAAATCAAATCAATATTAAGTACGCCTGTGGTAACCCATATATAGGTAACTCCGAACAAGAACAAAGCATCCGCAAAACCAAGTATAATATAGGTCTTACGAGCCGCCTCGGAAATGCCCTTACCCTTGCCTAAATTAATATAAAGGAAGAAAATAGCTGTGACCATTTCCCAGAAAATAAGCACGAATAATAAACTTGCGGAAAGGAATACACCTGACACACCTCCAAGAGTCCAGAGAAAATAGGTCATGAATTGATTATCTCCCGTTTTAACTTCGCTACGGGAACTAAAAAGATATATAGAAATCAAAAACCCAAACAGGTAAGTAAATAAAAGCATAAAGCTACTTATCTGATCAATTTTAAGTAAAAAATCTGTACGATAATTTAAGAAATTAATTGATAACAAACTCTCTACGGTACCCGTCAAATTAAAGAAACGGTACGACAAAATTAGAAGGTACAGAGTTACAACAACTGTTATCAACTGTTTAAATTTCTTCAACCGAGGGACGATTAAGGTGAAAAGCCCTGCAAGAAAAGGTATTATAATTGGATACAATAACAAATTATCTAACATCATATCTCCAGATTATAAAGAGGCGGAGTTTTACCCAGTTTCTTCATAATACTCATCGTTTTATCTACACTTAACTTCAATAAGTCTGTCCCTCTAAGTATCTTTTCATTATTGTTTTTATCGACAACAGCGACTCTCTCAGTACAACAGTAACAGGGGTCAATTGAAGCCGTAATCAAAGCAACATCGGCTATCGTTTCTCCCTTACACGAAGCTTTAAAAGTCGGGAGATTATTGAAGGTCGGGGCCCTTACTTTATGACGATAAGGCATATTGGAACCGTCACTTCTCACATAATGAAAAACTTCCCCTCTCGGAGCTTCATAGCGTCCGCATCCCTCTCCGGGCGGAACTTCCTTTATATCCGCATCAATAGATCCGCCTCTGGGCAGTTTTAAAAGAGCCTGCTTTATTAAGGAAATCGATTCAAAACATTCAAGCAAACGTACAACACCCTTACTAAAAACATCACCGTCTTCTTGAACGATAACTTTCCATTTAAGGTCTTTAAAACCTTCAAGAGGTTCATCATTACGTACATCCCAGGGTACGTTGGAACCACGAGATGTAGGTCCAAGGGCGGAATAGAGAATAGCGTCTTTCTTTGTCAATACTCCTATTCCTTTAAGTCTTTTGTGTATTACGGGATCATCAAGAATCGCATCGGTAAGCATCTTGGTAGGCTTTTCCACATCAACAATACGCTCTAACGCATACTCTATTTGCTCTTCATTAAAATCTCTTCTGACTCCACCGGGTTTAAACATCGCATAGTGATTTCTATTACCGGTAAGTTTTTCGCATATCTCTAAAATCGTCTCCCTGTATTTCCATGCCCACATCCAGACTGTGTTATATCCGATGAAATGTCCCGCAAGCCCGACCCATAATAGATGCGAATGCAACCTTTCCAGCTCACAAACAACAACCCTAATAAGCTGTGCTCTCTTTGGAATTTCACATCCAAGTAGATCTTCAACTGCAAGGCAATAAGCCATCGGATGTGAAGTAGAACAAATCCCGCAAATTCTTTCTACAAGATAAGGAACCTGATCCCATGTTTTTCCCTCGGATAATTTCTCGATACCCCTGTGATTGTAACCTATTTCCACATCGAGATCCACCACTCTCTCACCTTCCACATAAAGCTTAAAGTGTTCAGGTTCTTCAAGAAGCGGATGATAAGGACCAAGAGGAATTATTGTCTGTTTCATAACCCTGACCTCTCATAATCATAATCTTCGTCAGTTACATCAGAATGTTTGAAATTCTTTCTTAAAGGATACTTACCTTTAGGAAAAGAATCGGCAAGAATAAGCCTTCTCATATCAGGATGCCCCACAAAAGTAACCCCAAGCATTTCATTCATTTCTCTTTCTATCCATCTAAAGGCAGGTATTTTTTTGCCTACAGAATCTATTTCTAAATCAGGAAAAGGAACAAGCGTCTTCACATTTATTAATGTATTCTTATCTTCTCGTGCCAAATGGTATATTATTTCTATCCCTTCTCGCATCTCCATACCGCTAGCTGTACAGAGTTTACATTTGTATTTGAAAAACAAATATTCGATCACATCAAGAATCTTCTTAGGATCTACTCTTACGTATATCCTGTTATCTCTAACCTCTGCCATATCTATTATTTTACCTTTCAAATTTTCCTTCAAATTTTTCATAACTTCTTTATTCATCAAACAACCCCCAATCCCATAACTATTGCTTCTATCATCGCCTCAGGTTTAGGAGGACACCCGGGAACATAAACTATTAAAGCATTAGGATCCTCTTCTTTTATAACTTTATCTACCGGACCTACAATCGAGTAACTGTCTCTGAATATGCCGGAAGAACACCCGCATGAGCCGAAAGCGACAACGAGGCAGGGCTTGGGCGTCTGACGGTAAACTTCAAGAAGCCTCGGTTTAGCATGAGCATTTACGGAGCCACAAACAAGCAGGGCATCCGCGTGCCTCGGACTTCCGACCAACTTTATCCCAAATCTCTCGACATCATACTTAGGAGTCAGAAGCTCTAAAACTTCGATATCACAGTTGTTACACGCTGCGGTCGACAGGTGAAAAACCCATATAGATTTCTTAAACGATTTCTTCAAAATATCCATTTAAACTCCAAAATAAGCAAGAAGAGAAGCTATAATAGCTGCTCCACTCATCCAGCCCCAGAAATACTTCATTGCATGATCAATTCTGACCCTGGGATTAGTATTTTTAATCAATATAAGCAACACTACAATCAGTAAATAAATTAAAATTCCGCCAATAATTCCTTTTCCCCAGAAAAGAACAGTCAAAAATAATGGTAATCCAAAAAGCATTATAGCTTTACTCAATTCATAAGCAGCAAGTACTCCGCCGGAAAGTTCCATTAAGATTCCTGAACCAAGCTCTGTTTCTGCCTCCGCCAAATCAAAAGGGACTCTTCCGAGTTTTGCCTGGATACAGAATATCGTAACGATAAAAGCTACTATACCATACCAGTTTGAAATATTAGATCCATTAGCCATCTGCCATTCCATAATAGAGCGAATCGAAAAGCCGCCCGCCTTTGAAGCTATCATAACAATAACAATAATCATGGGAAGATCATAAGACAGGAGAAGTTTTATCTCTCTTGCAACACCCACTGAACTCAAAGGATTGCCGGACGTTGAGCCGATATAAACAAGAGCTATAGCGGGTATTGTGAACAGGTACCACACGACGATTATATCTCCTATAAAACCTTCACTCATACCAAAGAAAGAAACGCAGAGAATAGTAACCGCAAGAATAACAGAAGCAAGTCCAAATAGAGGAGCGGCTATAAAACCCGACCCGAAAGCTTCCCGCGGAATTATAACTTCCTTATAAAGTAACTTACCTATATCCGCAAATCCCTGATACCATGGAGGACCCTGTCTCCATTGTACTCTGGCAGAGACTTTCCGATCGAGCCAGACCGTTAAAAGTCCAACTACGGAAGAGAATATAAATCCAGGGAAAACAAGATAATAAAATAACAACTTCATAATCTTCTCCATGGTTTTGCCTTAATTCGAGCATCCACGCGGTCTCTCTCGATCTCTTCTTCGTAAGTGATTTCTTCAAATGAAAGAGCTCCACTCGTACAGGTCTGGACACATCGAGGTTCCTTACCTTCCTGTAGCATATCATAACAAAGATCACACTTGGAAATAATATGTCGTACCCTCTTTGCCGTTAGAACACCAAAAGGACAGGCAATTGTACAAGAAAGACATCCTATGCATCTAAAACTATTATGATAAACCAAACCGTCTTCCCTTTTCTCAAGCGCTTCCACAGGACATACCGCAACACATGAAGCATCAGTACAGTGTTTGCAATGAAGCGGTAAATCCATAGTTATATCGAAATTCGAGCGTGAAAGAGGAAATTTTTCCGAATGACTTTCATAACAGGCAACGTCACAAGCATGACAGGAAATACATCTGTCTACATCCAGAACAACTCTTTTTTCTCTTTCTGCTTTTTTCTTCTTCATTTTACTATCCTCGCCTTCTCTGCTCCCGGAGATATTATACCATCTGAATCGTAATCGCACAAGAAGAGCTGTAGGCTTTGAAGAAAATGTACCGGCACGGCAATTATATCCCTGGGTATATCAAAAGGCAAATTACTGCAATCTTCTATCTTGAAAAAAGAAGAACCATTGGACGTCTCAATCTTAACTTTATTTCCGAGTGAAAGTTCCTTAACTATATCGGAATTAATAAAAACATAAGGTTCATTTTTTTCCTCATTCCATTTTACTCTTCTCGTTATCTCTCCCCTATCGTGATGAAAGGGAAGTCCTATACCGACGGCAGTAAAAGGATATTTTTTATTTGTAATAGAAAAAGGCTTCTTGCTATCTGTTTCCTTAATAAAAGGAAGCACTTTAGGAACGGAAACACGTGCTTTAGTCTTGGCTCCGGTCAAATGATAAAGCAAATCACTGATAAAATCCCCGTCGGAAATCGCATCACCAACAGGAGAAACAGGCTCACCTAAATTTACGATATTTTCTTCCAACGAAACAAAAGATCCTTTCTTTTCAAAAGAAAAAGCCGAAGGAATACGACACTCGGATGAATTTGAGCCTTTAAAGAAAACCGTAGATAGAACAAAATTCAAATATCCGAATATATCCTCGAATTTCGGAATAAATTCAAAAGGGTCTCCGCCAAGAACAATAAGGCCTTCTATTTTTTTCTCTTTCAAAGAATCCAGAATTTTTTTGTTATTAAAATCACCGATAATTCTACCGACACCAAGGGAGTTTTGACCGATTGGAATAACCGCAAATCTATTTTCAGTAATTTCCGAAATTCTGGAAAGTTTGCCAACAATAGAATAGGGATTAGCAAAATGTCCATAAATATTAGAAAATAGTATCTGGCCATTTTCAGAATTCTTGAGAACCTCTGCCAGCTCTTTTATTTTCAATGCAGAAACACCCGCAACGGCCTCATCTGATTTCAACTTATTTTCACCTTCGAGATAGTTTAGAAGAACCGAAAGAAAATAAGACATATATCCCGGTCCAACATTAAAATGCTCCGCGAAAAGCGAAACTCTGCCCTTAATAATATCCAGAGAAATCAAACGATTGCCTCTCTTCTTATTACGAGCATCGAGTATTAATCTAGCGAGAGTGGGCGAAAGAGAAAAAACATCCCCGACACTAACTACAAGATCTGATTCACTCAAACTATTAAAAGAAAATTTATTTTTAACAGATAATAATGCTTCATCCTCAAAAGGAAAAAGCCCCAAAAGTTCAGTATTTAACTCACCGGAAAGCGCTTTTGCGAGATAAGCTTCCTCCAGTGTGTGATTGCCGCTTATCAAAATCGCAATATTATTTTTTTTCTTAATAATTCTTTTTATTTCTGGAACCGTACCCTTTATTGCTTCTTCGAGAGAACATTCTTCGCCAAATAGCTCTGCCTTCCTGAGACGATAAGGAGAACTTAAGAGTTCGAGCGTAAAGTTACCCCTGGGACACAAACCTCTTCCGCTTTTCTCGTCATAATAAAGCTTAAAGAGAGAATCATCCCCAAAAAATGCAGTTTTTGTAGACTTTCTCTTCAGAACGACATCATCCTGAACAGAGCAGAACGGACACTTTGTTCTATATTCCTCAACCAAAGACATTTGGATAATCCTTTATATCCGCATAACACATATCAGGTCCATCCTTACAAAGATAATAAGGACCTATATTACATCTTGCGCATTTCCCAACACCACAGTTCATCCTCCTGTTCATAGACAGGTAAATCTGTTCCGGCTTAAAACCTACATCAAGCAACTTAAACGTCACAAACTTTAACATAACTTCCGGACCGCAGGAAACAACATAAGAATTCGCAATATCGACTTTCATTTTATTTAGATAATCTTTCTCAAGAAGAGAGGTTACAAGACCCACATCGCCTTTCCATTCCGGATGAGGCTTATCGATTGTAATATTAACGGAAACTTTTTCCTTGTTCTCCCATTCTCTATATTCATCTTTAAAACACTGATCGGCCGGACTCTTGGCACCATAACAAATGTGGACTTTTTTTACCTTTTCCAATCTATCGAACAAAGCGTAAATAAGAGAACGCAGAGGTGCAAGACCGACACCACCGCCTACGACAAGAACTTCCTTACCTTTAAATTTATCTATAGGATAACCTTTACCAAAAGGCCCACGAAGAGCAAGCGTATCCCCAACCTTTGCCTCGTCATGTAGTTTATCGGTTACTTTACCGGTCTTCATAATAGATATTTCCATCTCGCTAACATCACCCGGAGCAGAAGAGGGCGTAAAGGGCGCCTCCCCAACACCCGGCACTGTAACCTGCATAAACTGACCGGCTTTAAACTTCAATTTTTTATCCAGTTTAAATCGATAAGTTTTTATATTCGGAGTTTCTTCCTTAATATTTTTTAACTTAGCCTGTCTCGGATAATATATATTCTCCATCTATTTTACCTTTACTTGGCTTTCAGCTCCGGATAAGACCTCTCTCATATCGATACCCCCAAGGCAATTGTCTATACACCTGCCGCACCCGGTACATTTATAAAGTTTATATCTTTCATAAAAACGGAAAAATTTATGATAATATCTGTTTTTAAACTGACGCATCTTAGAAAAACGCGGATTCATCCCCCCTGCCATCTGCGAGAAGCCCTTAAATTGACAGGAATCCCATACCATATATCTTTCATACTGTTCTTTTTTCTTGCCTTCCCTGTCAAAAAGAGTAAAACAATAACAAACAGGACAAACATTTGTACAGGCACTACAGGAAACACACGTATTGCCAAGATTCCAGCCCGCGTCTGAATCAAAAGCTCCAGAAGCCAAACTATCGGGCCTTACGAACGCTTTTTCAAATTCAGAATTAGTTTTCTGTAATTTTTCTAATACTTTTTTCCTCTTTTTATCTCTTTCTAAAATTTGATTTTCTTTTGCATCGGGAAGAGATAATTCTTCTATAATTTTATCTCCTAAATCGCTCCCGCTTTCTATCAAATATCCTCCCTCAATTTCAGAAAGATTGATATCAAAACCTTTAAGAGCATAAGGATAATTACCCATGAGATTACAGAAACAATTATCACTCGAATATGTACAATCCGAGGATACAAGAATCAAAGATTCTCTTCTTTTTTTATAAAAGGGGTCTATGAAATCTGTATCGTCGAGAAAGACTTTATCCAGCATTGCAAAAGAGACAAGATCACAAGCTTTAAGCCCCACGAGGACTTTTCTATCTTTTCCTTCTTTAATATCAATCCACTTATCGTCCGGATAATCTGCAACTTTTGCTCTTGGGGGAAGAACAAACGATTTAAAATTATCGAAGGTTCTGAATCCGGGTATACGATAACCGGTTACATATTCCTTATTCAGTTCGCGTACAAATATTCGCGCCTCAGAGCTCCTGCTCGAAGTAACTTCTGTCTCCGTAGAAGCAAATACCCTTCCATATCCAAACAGGACACTCATCAAATCTTTTAATTTCGATTCGCTTAAAAAACAAATATTCATTCCTTAAATCTTCTCCATCCCGATTTTGTGATTTGAATCACTAATTATTTTATATTATACGGCAAGCCCCATTTGTCAACCCCCCTTTTTTTGCCACGAAAACACTAAAACACAAAGAACAAATTAGGAAAATTGGAAAATGGAAAACAATTCAACTATTTTACAGTTAGGACATTTGTCCGGTTTTCCTATTCAACAATTCAACTTGGATTCTGCGAAGAATCTATTTAATTAGCCACGGATTAAACCTTGATTTTTCGGTATTTTGATAATCTAAGCCTTGAGTATAAAAAACTTGGAAAAAACGTAAAAAGAATATCCAGGTATTGACAAAACGAAAAAAACCCTTAATTTTTAACTTAATCGAGATATTTATTAATATTAAATTTAAATGTAGAATTGAATATTGTATGTAAAAAAAACCAAAAGGAGGTCATATGAAAAAGTTAACGGTTATGTTGCTTGCGTTGTTTCTTACTATGAGCATCTCAGCACAAATATGGATACCTATGAGTGTTGATCTGCTAAATCTCGAATCATTCAGACATCAAGCCACCTACGCTATTGAAGATGATCTTGATAACGGGATAGACGGAACCGATATTTTTAAGGTAGAAGGCGGTCGTATATTTACAAATCTAAGCAACCTTTCAACCGGGGCAGAAGAACTCATGGACAACGACTCCGATAACACACTTGTAATCGGCGGTGTAAGTCCTATATACAGAAATTGGAAAGCAGCTTTGTTTTACGGCGATACGCGCGATGTTGGTTCTTATTTTAGTTCAAACACAATAGTTGAAGAATGGGACAACAATGGTGATGGTTCTCTTGACTTTATGGAAGAAACATACGCGGATGGACTGGATGATTATTCTGAACTTGCAAATTGTATATTACTTAATATCGGTAAAGAAATGGGCGGAGGACGGCTAATAGCTCTTACCTATAAACGTGTACAGGCCAAATCTACAGAAGAGTACGAAGATTCAGAATATACAACCACCTCTGATATTAGTAACGGTGATATTCTACAAACCACAGATGATTACGAAGATTACTATAGCGAAGGATTCTCAAGTGTAGTCCCTTCTAATCTTTATTCACTCTCTTACTCTACTCCCTTCATGAATTGGGATTTGAGAGCGGATGCCTATTTGGTTACGGCTAGCTTAACGGGCACATCTGACTCCGATGATTACTACTCCCAGGATCTTGCGCCTGCTAGCCCTTCTATCACAAGTACTCTCCTTAGCATAACTTCAGATCTAAGCAGTGAGGAAATCAACGGGAATTTGGCTGGTATAAGCGCAAGGCTTAGCGATGAAAACAACGGTTTGTTATGGGAAATTGCCGGTAGTTTTGGTATGATCTTTGGAAGCGGTGATTTCGTAGACTTTGAACGATATACAGAAAGAGAAAGAGACATGAGTGCCGGAAATGTATATACCTATTATTATTACGAAAGATCTAATACCACAGCTCCAATATCTTTATCTGGTATGAACATGGGTTTAAGCGGCAGAATGGAGTGGCAGTTAAGCGAAAACGTAGTCTTCGGATTAGGCTTAATGCTTAACAGTTTGCAGTTCACCATGGACTATGACATAGACGACTCATACTTACTTGATATGACTTACGACGACGGGGATCAAGAACCTGACGACGCGGATGATTATATTTACACATCAACAGATGGGTCTACCGAAAGTTATAGTCAGGATATCACGATGAATAGCATCATTATACCGGTAGGCGTTGAAGTGAATTTCGGTAAGAATAAAGATTGGTTCCTCAGGTTAGGAGCTTTGGCAAGTAATACAAGAGACAAATATGTTTCCACATCAGAAGTTGAAGATATAGAAAGAGGCACTACAACAATAATCACCGGTGACGGTGATACCACTGTAACTTATTATGATGTAGGTTACGACTCATACGAAGATCGTAGTTTTTATGATTACCAAACCGTAGACTTCGCATATGGACTTGGATGGAAACCCTCTCCCAATTTATCTATTGACCTTTTAGGAATGTTTCGTATTAACAATACCGAACTCTTATCGACAGAATTGCTTCAATCTTTGAGGCTTTCCGCCACAGTTAGTGTCCAATAAAGGGGGTAAAAATGAAAAAATTAATTATACTTTCCTTAATCTTAGCTCTCATAATTATAAGCTGTGTAAATAAGGATACAAATCCTTTCGCGCCCAGGAGGGCTGATATTGCATCAGAGGGGAATCCCGTACAAATTTCCTTTGCCCTCACACCGACACTGGATTCGGTTGGTGTAGAGCCGTCGGACACGGCAAGCTGGGGATATATTCTTTTTAACGATGTTATAGATACTTCAGCTACGACAGGCATTACAGTAGAGACAACCGGCGGCAGCAATGTCCCCTTAGCTTTAGAATGGAACATCTCCGGAGGTCTTACGGATCTTATTTTAAAACCTCAGAGTGCCTATGATTTTAATACCACTTATATACTAAGAATAATAGGTGCCGGAGTAATAGACATTGCGGGTAATGCACTTGACATCGACGGTGACAATAAAAAAGGTGAAGCGGTAGATGATGATATAATATTGCCTTTCCGTACCTTCAAAAGCGACTCTACAGTAGGAGACCCGCCTATAATATTCGAGGATACGCTTGCTCCTATGCTTCTTGGTGGTTATTTCCTACGTAGAGGCGATACCGTATCTGGTAATTTATTTATGGATGGAAAAATAGCTGTAGAGATAATCGATCGTACTATAGATCCAACTGATACTTCAATAGCCATAATCGGACTTCCATCAAGCGCTATTACAGAGAGCACGGTTAGACTTATAGAGTCCTTAAGCGGTGCAGAAGTTTCACTCAGCAGCGTAACATACGTAGCAGATACCGCCGATGACAATTTCGGTAGAGTTACCCTAACTCCGGCAAGCGATTTACTTCCGGCAACATCATATAAGTTACAAGTTCTTGGTTCAATAGCCGACGCAGCAGGAAATAAGCTGAATAAGGTTAATTTCTTAGCCGCGGAATACTCCTTTACGACTCTTGCGACTGACGAAGACAGCACTTATGTTGCAGGAGATCTAACTCCTCCGACAGTTACAGATTGGAACTGGAACATGTCTTCCTTCGAAGTCGAATTCTCCGAAATGATTGATGAATCTACAATAACTCTCAGCACCGTATATCTAACAGGCGGCATAGAAGGCGTTCTGTCCGTAAGAAGAGTAATAGATCACACAGTAGTGACATTTACAATAAAAGACGGCGGCAGTGTTGTCGGAGAAACCGCTTGGGTCAGCGCTGAAATTAAAGACCTTGCAGGAAACAGAATGGGAGTCAACGTTTCCCAGCTATTATTCTGATAAGCGATTAATTTAATCGACCGACAAGATAAAAAAAGCCCCTACTCGTACATTTGAGTAGGGGTTTTTTTTACACAAATAAAAAAATACGTAAAAGATTATACAAAATAAGGTAAAAAAAACAAAGATTAACTTTACTTGACGGTCAAGTCCCTTTTTTTCTATAAAATTCATTGAGCCACCAATTCCTTATTCAACTCATATTCGTTTTTTGTTCTTTGTAGTTCTTCCATAAATTCTTCTTCTGATTCATTTTCTTCAAGAGAGTCCATTCTCATGTAGCTTCTTCCT